>OLZF01000007.1_pt1 | contig 238478 bp, 184 predicted proteins | sample 1674391 | NCBI WGS metagenome assembly OLZF01 (sample SAMEA103958166, study PRJEB25191) | human gut metagenome | biome: human-associated habitat [ENVO:00009003]; feature: intestine environment [ENVO:2100002]; material: feces | place: Germany | collected 2013/2015
TGCTATCGGAGAAAAAGGCAAGCAATATTAAAAGTTATTTCTGAACAAGTCCTAAGATACTGCAGGGTTAAAAAGAGGTCATTGGTTCAGTGAAGACACATTCAGTAAGTCATAATTTTATTATGAATATGATATTGAAAATATCATCTTTTGTTTTTCCCCTGATTACATTTCCCTATGTTTCAAGAATATTAGGGGCGGATGGAAACGGGAAAATATTATTTGCAGCGTCTCTGGTATCTTATTTTTCCATGTTTGCCTATCTGGGGATTCCTACACATGGAGTTAAAATCTGTGCACAATGCAGAGATGACAAAGTTGAATTAAGCAGAACTGCGCAGGAATTGATCATTATCAGCTCTGTCACAACCATTATAGCTTATATAGCGCTGGTACTGGCAGTAGCATTTGTTCCGAAACTCTCTGAAAACCGGGATACGATCATGGTTTGTTCTGCTACGTTAGTTTTAACAAGTATTGGTGTTGAGTGGTTTTATCAGGCGATTGAGCAATACGATTATATTACGTATCGTAATATTCTGTTTAAGTTTATTTCCGTTGTTTTGATGTTTCTCTTTGTAAAGAAATCATCGGATGTTGTTCTGTATGCTGGGATTTCCGTTTTGGGGACAGCTGGCTCTAATATCTTAAATATTATCCGGCTTAAGAAATATATATACGTAAAACCCATGAAGGGTTATAACTTCAGACGCCATATGGGACCTGCAATCACATTTTTTCTGTTGTCTGTCTCAACGGTCATCTACACAAACCTGGATGCAGTCATGTTGGGATTTATCACTACAGACACAGAAGTGGGATATTATAATGCGGCAATAAAGATAAAAAACATTCTGGCAGGAGTCATTACAGCTCTTGGAACGGTGCTTCTTCCGAGAATTTCACATTATGTCGGGAAAAAGTATGAAAAAGAATTTAAGAGGGTGATCCGGAAATCCTTTCAGTTTACCGTTATGATGGCGGTTCCCCTTAGTATTTATTTTGTAATGGAAGCAAAAAGTATGATTCTTTTTCTTGCAGGTATAGAATATGAAGCTGCTGCGCTTCCTATGATGATTATCACACCTACCATATTCTTTATTGGATTGAGTAATATTACGGGGATACAGATCTTAGTGCCCCTTGGAAAGGAAAAATATACGGTGCTTTCCACCGTCTGCGGGGCAGTTATAGACATTGTACTGAATTTGCTGTTTATTCCCAGATGGGGAGCGGCAGGAGCGGCAGTAAGTACTTTGATAGCGGAGATCGTGGTATTGCTGGTACAGGTGTATTGTCTGCGGAATATGTTAAGGGAAATGATTGATTTCCGGGACATCCTGAAAGTGATCATTGTCTCAGCTATAGCAGCAGGATGTTTGATAATAGTTAGGCTTACGATGAATTTTACGTATTTATTAGTATCACTTATTGTAACGGCGATTGTTTTTTTCGGTGTAGAAGCAGTTGGGTTGATTTTGCTGAAAGAAGAAATAGTAGATCAATATTTTGTACAAAGAATAGCAAATGGGATAAGAAGAAACAACAGGACGTAGAGAGTAAGTATTCAGGAAAGGCAGAGAAACATGTCGAAAAATACGGAATATCATATTGTATATGCGTCAGATGATAATTTTGCTGAAATTCTTGGAATTTCCCTGGTCTCATTGTTTGAAAACAATCGGGATGCTTCAGATATCAGGTTGACGATTTTGGATGAGCATATCAGTGAAAGTAACCGGAATAAGATTGAAAGTATTTGTATACGGTATCAAAGACCTCTCCCGCAATGGCTGACGGCTATCAATGTTGAAGAGCGGTTAAATCTTTCCATACAGATAGACAGAGGTTCCTTCAGTCAATATTCAAGGATTTTTGTTGCAAGTGTACTTCCGAAAAGTGTGGAGCGTGTACTTTATCTGGATTGTGATATTATCATTAAGAAACCTTTATATGAATTGTGGAATTTGGATCTGCATGGCAATACGGTTGCGGCGCTTATGGATGCATTTAGTAAGTATTACCGCATGAATGTGGAGTTGAAACCGGAAGATATTATGTTTAATTCCGGTGTGATGCTGATCGATATGAAGAAATGGAGAGAGCGTCAGATCGAAAATAAATTATTGGAATTTATCAGCAGGCACCGGGGGAAGATTCAGCAAAGTGATCAGGGGGTACTGAATGCGGTACTGAGTAAAGAAACCTATTGTTTCGAGCCTCGGTTTAATTCAGTTACAATTTTCTATGATTTTAGTTACAGAGAGATGATGCTTTACCGAAAACCGCCTTATTTTTATTCGGAGGAAGCGGTGAAAAGAGCAATTGAGGATCCGGTGATTATTCATTTTACAACCAGTTTTCTGTCGAACAGACCATGGATGAAAAACTGCCGTCACAGATATAAGCGGGAATGGGACAAGTATAAAGCCTTAAGTCCATGGAGCACTTCGGAAGAGAGAAGGGATACAAGACCGGTCTGGAAAAAAATTTCCGTAGTGATTTACAGGGCATTGCCGCGGGAGTTGTCTGTGCGTATGGCAGGAATTTTTCAGATTTATGGAAGACCCTGGAAAAACAGACTGCTTGATTGGCTGAAATATGAAAATCTTTTAGTGAGGAAAGACAAAAAATGGAAGTAAAAGTCAGTATTGTTGTGCCGGTTTATAATGTGCCGGTGAACTACTTGAGAACCTGTGTAGAAAGTCTCATGGCTCAGACACTGCGGGAAATTGAGATTATTCTGGTTGACGACGGATCAACGGATGATTCTGGAAAAATTTGTGATGAATATGCCGGAAGGGATGAGCGCATCCGGGTGATACATAAAGAGAACGGAGGACTTTCCGCAGCGCGGAATACGGGTGTCAGGGCGGCTCTCGGGAAGTGGGTTATGCTGGTAGATGGAGATGACTGGATAGAGCCGGAAACCTGTATGGAAGCCAGCAGGGAAGGAGAACGCGGGAATGCTCAGATTGTCTGCTGGGAAATTATAAAGGACTTCGGATATAAAAAGATTCTTCTGAATGCTGAAAAGTACCTTGAGGACGGAAAGGTTTATCAGGGAGAGGAGTGCAGCTATCTGCAGGAGCTTGTGTTGTGTTTCGACAGCTATGTTACAGAATCTCCTGCAAAGTTATTCTTAAGAGAATATATTGTTGAGAATCAGATTTATCACAATGATTCTCTCAGACAGGGAATGGAGGGAATCGAGTTTTGCTTTCGGTTGTTTGAGAAGGCAGACCGGGTCCTGTTTCTCAACCGGTATTGGTATCACTATACGTTTAACAAGGATTCTATCTCGACTTGTACAACGGAGAAAAATAATGATTATATCATCCGCTGCCTGGAGGAAATAAAAAGTAATATACAGAGGAGTCCGAGGAAAGAACAGTTGATGCCATGGTATAAAAACCGAATTTTGTATGTAATTGTTACGACTGCCATAAGCGGATATTTTCATCCGGAAAGCACAAGACCTTTTAAAGAACGCTGCGCGGGATTTTGCAGATTTCTTGAGCAGCCGCTGATCAAAGAAGCGTTGCATCAACCGGAATATAAAAATATTAACTGTCAGCGGAGACTGATCTTATTTCTGACCCGACACAGGATGTTCTGGGCACTTCAGATATTGGGAAAGATGCGGCAAAGGCAAAAACTGGCAAAGAGCGGCAAAATACCTTTCAGCATTATTTGAATTTAGACATTCTGTGAGGCAGGAATCTTTGATTGGAGTGAGCAAATGCAGTTAAGTATTATTACACCTGTATATAATGCAGAAAAATATCTGAAAGAATGTGTGCAGTCGGTGATTGCACAGACATACGGGGACTGGGAGCTGATATTAGTTGATGATGGGTCAACAGATGGAAGCGGCGCAATTTGTGATGAATTCCAGATACAATGCCCGGAAAAAATAAAGGTAATTCACCATACAAACTGTGGGCAGATTCTCAGCAGAGTGGCAGGGATGAGATGTGCATCCGGAGAATATTACCTCTTTCTTGATGCGGATGACCAATTCGAGCAGCAGGCATTGGAACGGATTGCAAAAGCAGCAGAGACATACAGTCCGGATATTTTGATTTATAATGGATATCTGACAGACGGAAAAGACATAAAACAGAAAATCTGGCCGGATTTTCGCTGTGGTTTGACAGAGTTTGGAAAAGAAGAACGGTCAGAAATTCTTTCAGAGGTTATTCGCAGTAAACGATTTAATCATATCTGGCTGAAGGCATTCAAAAGAAGTTGTATAGATACAGAGATTGATTTCTCAGAATTTTCTTATATCAGAATAGAGGAAGATCTGTTTATGCAGCTTCCGTATTTTGACAGTGCGGATCGTTTTCTGTATCTTCCGGATTGCCTTTACCTATATAGAGATACAGATGGGAGCATTACGAAACAGTTCCGGGAAGAACAATATCGAACCACAGTACAGGTGAATAAGGCTTTGCGGTTTTATGCGGAAAAATGGAACGTGGAAGATGGAGATGAACTTTGCCGGCATCGTTTCTTACAGGATGTGATTGCAACGATCAAGCAGATCTCCGTAGGAAAAAAAGAATTGTCAGGCAGAGAACAGCTGGAATACTTACGAGCTATTCGAAACGATGTATATTTTAAGAAGAATTCCACAAAATTTTGGAGAAATATGACAGTCAGGCAAAGCATATTCTTAATGTTGCTTATGCTTCGTGCATATCACATTTTGCTGCGGCTTATATAGATAAGAAGGAGAAACAAGTTGACGAAGTCATGTGCCTCATGCTATATTTTACAATGGTGTTAAAATGAAGAATAAAGGAGAAAATAAGTGAGGAGTAAAGTGACTTTGATTCTGTGTATCGATAAAAAAAATTATTTTTTTCCATATATAGAAGAAGAGGGCATTGTGTTGGAGGAGGTTTACAAGGCGGCAAAGAATAAGCTGCAATATTATTGGATAAAGCTCTTCAAGAAATTGCCGTATTTGTCCAGATTATGCTACGGGACCTGGAGAGATCATATTGCGGAATTTGATAAAATAGTCATTTTGGATGAAGCTTATGATCCGCCGATTCAGGACTTCTTAAAGCGATATGAAGTACCTGCTTATCTATATGCATGGAACAGTGTACTGAATCACAAAACAAAACTGTATAAATCCATAAAGAGAACAAAACAAATTCCAGTCTATTCCTTTGATAAGCAGGACTGTATCAAGTACAATCTGAAGTACAATACTACGATGTATCCCGGAAAGCTTGCGGATCAATATACCTTTCAGCGTAAGTGTGATAAGCAATATGCACTTTTTTTTGTGGGATATGACAAGGGAAGAGGCAAAAAGATCGAAGATCTGAAAAGGTATCTGGATCATTGTAGTCTGAAGCATTATTTTAAGATCATTGATTCCGGTGAGCGAATGGAATATGCAGAATATCTTACGATTTTAAATGATTCCGGGGCGATTCTGGAGGTTGTTCAGGAAGGGCAGAGCGGAATTTCCATGAGAACGATGGAATCACTGTTCTATGAAAAGAAGTTAGTGACCACGAATCGAAGTGTCAAAGAATATGAGTTTTATAATCCAAAGAATATGTTTATTTTAGGGGAAGATTCCCTTGAGAAGCTGCCGCAGTTTCTCAAAAGTGAATATGAGCAGGTTCCCGGGGAGATTGTAGAACAATATGATTTGAAGCAGTGGGTATCCCGCTTTGTTTAGAATATTGAATGAGCTGCAGAAGTTGTCTGAGGAAAGGCGGGTATTATTTTGAAAAGAGCTTTTTTATATGTATATTTAAATAATAATTTTGGAGATGATCTGTTTGTGCACCTCCTTACAAGACGTTATCGGTTGACGAAGTTTTATGTCTTGTGTGACAAGAAGGGTGCCAGTACTGTAAAACATCATCCGAATGTTCATCCTTTTGGAGAAGGAATTATTTTTCGGCTTGTTAACAAAGTATCCCGAACATTATTTGGGAAAGAGGCTGCGACTGATTTTATGGTAAAATGGTGCGGTCTCACAATTTACCTTGGAGGTTCCCTGTTCATGGAGCAGGGCGACTGGAAAAAAGAGTTTGCGAGACTGGAAGAGATGGAAGCTCACTCAAAAAAATTCTGCATCATAGGAGCCAATTTCGGACCCTATCATACGGAAGAGTACAGGCGGGTACATGAAAAATTTTTCAGCAGGCTTTCGGATATCTGTTTTCGGGATCAATATACGTATCGTTTGTTTTCAAAGAACTGTAAAAACGTCCGGCTGGCGCCGGATGTAGCGTTTAATCTGGAATTAATGCCATCCAAACGACCGGAACGGTTGGTGACAATTTCATGCATTTCTGTGAACGACCGGGATGACATAGCTGTGGACCAGGAAACCTATGTTTTGCAGCAGAGAAAATTATGCGAGGCATTTGCAGCAGAACATTACTGGATCTGTCTCCTTTCCCTTTGTGAACCCCAGGGAGATCTGGAGACATGTAATGAGATTTATGAAGGTTTGCCTCCGGAAGTCAAAAGAAGAGTAGACATTGTAAATTATTCAGGAGATATGGAAAAAATGTTCTGGGTTCTGGACCAAAGTGAAGTTATTATGGCCGGCAGATTCCACTGTATGGTGGTCGGCTGGTTATTGAACAGAAATACGATTCCGGTCATTTATAACGATAAAATGAGAAATGTGATAGAAGATATAGAATACAGAGGGTTGTCTTATGAACTGAGTACAGAGATTTCGTACGATATATGGGACATTCTCGCCAATAAGGAGCAGATTCCGCTTAAGTTGGAACAGTATACCCAGGAGGCGAAAAAACAGTATCAGTACCTGGATGGTATTCTGAAGCGTGTTTTGTTAATGTGTGAATAAATGCTCAGACACGTTTCGGCAGGGAAAGGAAGAGGAGAATTGAAGAAGGGACACAGCGGGGATATATTGCAGGTTTTTCTGATGCTTCTGATTACGGTTTTGACTCAATTTGTGTCAATCTATAAGTCAGCCATCATTGCATCAAATTTCGGGGTCGGGACGGAATTGGATGCTTATAACTTTTCGAATAATCTGACTTTATTTTTTCTGTCATTTATATTCAGCGGAATCACAACGATTTTGATTCCGGCATATCTGCAGGAAAAGAGCCGGGAGGCTATCGATACATTTTTGACGGTAGTCTTCTCCGTGACATTTCTTATGTTGGTAATAACGTTTATTTTCAGAGACGGTATTACGATGTTGCTGACAGACAGGGATTCTGTATTCAGACATTATGTCTCCACATTACTTCTGTTTACGATGATGATTCAGGGATTTACGGCAATTCTTGGCGTAACTTCAGCATACTTTCAGTGTAAAAATAAGTTTAATATTCCAAAGATCATCCAACTGCTCTCCAACATAGCTGCGGTAGCTTTGCTAGTTGTTAAGAAGGATTTTACGGTCTATGAATATGTGACAGTGCTTTTGGCTGCATCTATGTTGCAGTTTTGTGCAGATGTTTTTGCAGCGATACGATGCGGATTCCGATTTAAGCCGGCTGTTGCATTAAAAAATTCAGAGTTCAGAGAGCTGCTGCAATTGTTTGTACCGACTCTTTTCAGTACCGGTGCCTTTCAGATACAATCCTTTATTGATTCCCTGCTTGCTTCCAATCTCCCAACCGGGCAATTGACCCTGCTGACGTATTCCAATACGATTGCCAATATGATAAACACGTTGTTGATTGGAAATATTGTTGTTTATTTTTTTCCAAAACTAGTAAAGAATCTAAAAAGAAACCATGAAGATGGAAAAAAGAGTCTCTGGAAATATACCGGATTTGCACATTATGCGATCTGTCTGGTAGGAGTTGGTTTTGTCGCGTGCGGCAGAGAGTTTATTGTAATTATTTATCAAAACGGAAAATTTGATGAAAAAGCGGTTTGGGCCGTTTATATCGGAGCATGTATTTACGCAATAGGACAGCAAAATAATATTATCCGTGATCTTATTTACCGATTTTTTTATACGATGCATGATACAAAGACAACGTTATATAATAGTGTACTTGTAAGTATGAGTAATATTATATTGAGCGTTATACTGGTCCGATATCTCGATGTGTATGGAATTATACTTGGTACTGTACTGGCAGGTCTGTTGTCCTTATGCATGATTATCTGGCGGTTCAAAAGGAAATTCGGATTAGGGGAGGGATTTCGGGATGCTTTCAGAGAGTATATCCGGACGGACATCATAAGTATCTGTGTAATTGTATGTATTGTGATTGCCAAAATGTATCTTCATATTCAGAACCAAATAGTAAGTTTCCTGTTTTATGGGGGAGTGTCTGTAGGTCTGTATCTTATGTTTTCCTTTATTCTCAGGAGTAAGATTTTGAAGCGTATCTGAGAATTTCGTGATAGAAGGGATGGAGATAATCCATTCCTTTTGTTGTTACACGTTTTTGTGATTTTTGCTGACGCTCGAATGCGATGGATCGTTTTTATTGTGCGCTGAGGTGTAAAAAATAGTTATTGCGGAAACTATGTAAAAACGTTATGATATATTATGAAAGTCCCGGACAGCAGTCATGAACCGGAATGTGCCTGTACACGGAGCATCTGACTTTCCTGTACGGTGAGGTCTGCGTCAGCAGACATGTCCGTTTAGAAAGAAACTGTGGGATATCTGGATTTTTGTGAAGTGTATCCGGAATAGGAGCAGATTAATTGGAGAATATATTTGACATACATTGTCATAGTCTGTCGGCATGAATGATGGGTCAGGCATATATGGAGTTTGTTTTTAGTGAAAATAAAATCATAAAGGGATAAGAGTTAGGAGAAAAGAAAGAAAATGAATCTGAGAGAGGATGAAATAGGATTTAATCTGTCAGAAGTGCTGAAGGAATTATGGAAGAGTATTGGAATTATCCTTCTGTCGGCGGCAGTCATGGGACTGCTGTCAGTTCTGGGAAGTAAATTATTTACGGCACCCCGGTATGTATCAAGCACAAAGATGTATGTTTTGGCACAGCAGGATACAAACACACTGACGAACGGGGATCTGCAGGTCAGTACCTTATTGACTCAGGATTATGTGGAATTGATTAAGAGCCGGCAGGTGACAGAGACCGTGATTGCCAAGCTTGGACTGAATCTGAGTCACGAGGCACTGTTGGGGAAGATTAGTGTGAGTGCGTATACGGACACTCGTATTATTACGATTTATGTAAGTGATACCGATCCGTATCAGGCATGTAAAATTGCGAATACTATCCGTGAGGTGGCGGCGGATCATATCCAGGGCGTTATGAATACAGAGGCAGTCAATACGGTAGAGACTGCAAATGTTCCAGAAGTGTCGGTAAGTCCGGAGATTGGAAAAAGTGCAGTGACTGGCGCAATCACGGGAGCAGTGATTGCCATAGCGATTATTTTGATTCTATTTTTCAGCAATGATACGGTTAAGACGAGTGAAGATGTGGAACGTTACCTTCAGCTCAGTACACTTGGTGTAATCCCGGTGGATAAGAATGAAAAAAGTATGAAGAAGCGCAGGAAGATGAAAGCGCGCAGGAAGCAATAAGGGGGAACAATTTTGAATCAGGTTACGATTAAACGGGATAAGATGGAATATCAGATAGCGGAAGCTTATAAAGCTCTTCGCACGAATCTGCAGTTTTGCGGCGAGGATAAAAAAGTGATTGCTGTAACCAGCTGTACACCGGATGAAGGAAAAAGCAGCGTCTGCATGCAGCTTTCCATATCTCTGGCAGAGAGTGAAAAAAGAGTTTTGATGATAGATGCTGACCTGAGAAAGTCAGTGCTGATGGGAAGAATTAAGGTTGACAGACAGGGTGTGAAGGGACTGACCGATTTTCTTTCGGGACAATGTTCTCTGAAAGATACGATCTGTGCCACAGATATAAAGAACTTTTTTCTGATTTGTTCCGGATCCTTTCCGCCGAATCCGGCAGAATTACTGGGCGGTAAAAAATTCCGGGCTATGGTAGCATCGCTCAGAGAAGTATATGATTATATTATCATTGATACCCCGCCTCTTGGAAGTGTGATTGACAGTGCGGTTACGGCAGAATGTTGTGACGGTGCCCTCATTGTCATTGAAGCCGGTGCGGTCAGTTATCGTTTTATACAGGAAGTAAAAGGTCAGTTGGAAAAGAGCGGCTGTCCGATTCTTGGAGTGGTTCTCAACAAGGTTGATATGCAGGCAAAGGCATATGGGAAGTACGGAAAATATTATGGAAAATATTACGGGGAAAAGGAGTAAGGAAAGCGATCATGAGAAAGAGAATTATGGAGGGTCTGCTGGGACTTTGCATTTTGCTTGCGGCGGGAGTCGCAGGCATCTATCTGACAGCGGACACGGAAGGTCCCGAGATTGTGATTCCGGCGGATGACAGCCTGGTTTATGTGAAAGGAGCAGATACGGATACCTTATTGCAGGATGTGAAAGCAGTAGACGGCCGGGAAGGCGATGTATCAGATACCCTGATGATTGAAAGTATACTTCCGGACGTCGGCAAGAAACAGGCAGCAATTATTTATGCAGCAAAGGACAGTAAGAACAATGTGTCAAAAGCTGTGAGAATGGTAGGATATCAGGTGACTTCCGATTCTGCAGATGGTTCTGACTCTTCTGGTGAGGAAGGAGGAACAGATCCCCTGGATGTTCCTGCTGTTTCGGATATTGGCGATTCTTCTGAGGGTTCGGATACACCATCGCTGCCGCCGGAAACGCAAAGTGCAGAGGCGGCGATTGAAGCGGCAATTGCAGCTCTTCCGGCAGAGAATCCCCGGCTGTACCTGAAAGAGTATGAAGTGGCGCTGCCTGTTGGATTAGAGTTTCATAAGCTCAGTTATGTGAAAGAGATTATAGATGATAAAGATACGAAGGAGACTTTATATCAGGATATCAGGATTCAGGGCGAGGTGGATGTCAGCACTGCCGGAACCTATGAATTGATTTATCAGGCAGTAGACAGTGATGGAAATCGGTCAAATGAAGCGAAGTTAACTGTTACCGTACAGTAGTTGAGAGGACGGACACATAAAAATCCCCTTTTGTTCATATACTCATAAGAGAATGTTTGTGAGGAGTATGGGAACAAAAGGGGATTTTTTCTCTGCAGGGAGGCGAAGAGCAGCTACATAATTTTGCAGGAGGTGTCAGAGGATGAATGTACTGATTGGATTGATCCTTATGTTTGTTTTTGGTTTTATGCCATGGTGTCTGTGCCGTGCGTCTGCCGACGCAGATCAACGGATGGAAGAAATATGGAGGACGATGGGGGAAAAAACAGACAAAAAAATGTAACGAATGCCAAAATAATTTGTATTTTATGCTTTTTTTCCATGCTACAATGAAATAACAGTTTATATTGTTTGGGAGAAAGGAAGGAAAAAGCATATGAGAAAGGTATTTCGAAAAGGATTATCCTCTGTACTTGCAGCTTCAATGATGGTCAGTCTGTCCGCACCTATGGTACAGGCTGCCGGGGAATCACCGCAGATGAATGAGGAGGGCAGAATTCTCTATCTGGATTTTGAGGATGGGGATGCTGGACTTTCCGGAGACGGAGTGAATGTTACTGTGAATGGGACAACCAATTACGTGGATGACTCACATATGGGAAAGGCGTTAAGTATTACACCAAATACATATTTAACGTTGGAAGGGGAGAATGGTAATCTTCTTGCAGGAAAAGATGAGCTGACGGTATCTTATTGGAGTAAGACACCATCTATGACCGTCTGCAACTGGGCGGCTTTTATGGCGCCGAACAGTAATGCACCGGTGTATCTGAATGAAAATTATTTTGCCATCTCCGATCAGTCTTCCATGCGACTGGAAAGATATCGGAATGGAAGAGATTCTGAAGTGACCGGATCGGCAGCAGCAGATACCTGGAAGATGGTGACCGCAGTCATCGAAGAATCGCAGACAACACTGTACATTAATAATAAGAAGATCTCGACAGTCAGGAGTAATTATAAGTTGTCTGACATTCTTGGGAGCAATCCGATTTTCTATATAGGAAAGGCAACCTGGGGAAATGGTGAATACTTTACCGGTATTCTGGATGATTACTCCATCTATGATTATGCGATGACAGAGGAACAGGTGAAGGAGAAGTATCTGTCAGAGTCAGATGTGGAAGCAGAAATTGAGAGAGCCGTATCACAGCTTTATATCCCTCAGGCACCGGAAAAAGCTTCCGGAAACATTTCTCTTCCCTCAGAGAGTAAAAGCGGTATCAAATTCGAGTGGACTTCTTCCGATGAGAACGTGATCAGTACGAAGGCAGTTCCATGTTCTGAGTATTATAATGAAGTAGATATCCCGGCAGGTGTGGTAACCAGACAGAAAGAGGATACTGCGGTGGAGCTGACACTGAGGGCCTCTTATGGTGATGTGGTGAAAACTTATACTTATCAGGTGACCGTGAAGGCAGCATCTTGGCAGGATGAAAAATATGCGGGTTATCTGTACGCACATTTTAATGAACATGCCGGCGCTGCGTACGATGGAATCCAACAGATTTTCTTTGGAATCAGTAAGAATGGAGTGGATTGGACGGCGCTGAATAATAACCAGTATGTGGTAGAATCCAATGTGGGAGATTATGGTGTACGTGACCCGTATATCATCCGTTCCAATGAAGGGGATAAATTCTATCTGATTGGTACGGATCTGGATATTGACAGTTATAAATACAATGGAAACTGGGGAATTATGGCAAGTCAGGGAAGCCAGAGCCTGATTGTATGGGAATCAGATGATCTGGTGAACTGGTCTGAGCCGAGACGGGTAGATGTGGCTTCTGATATTGATGCCGGTATGGCATGGGCACCGGAAGCAATCTATGATGAAGCCACCGGAGAGTATCTGGTATTCTGGTCTTCCGGCATGAAGTCCGGTGTGCAGGGAAATCATATCTATGTGTCTAAGACAAGAGATTTCTGGAACTTTACCACACCAGAACTGTACTCAAACTCTGCCAACGGAGAAGATGCAGGCAGATTGAGCGGAAATATTGATGCTTCCATTTTTAAGGAAGGAGACACTTATTACCGTCTGATTAAAGACGAATCCAGTAATAGTATCCGGCTTCAGTCCAGCAAGAAGCTGCTTGCATATGGTGAGGATCTGGGGGATGAAACCGCAGTGGCAGTGGGAAATACCACAATGCCAAACCGTGGTGCAGGTTTTAAACTGATTGACAACAGCGGCACGATTCAGGTAAAAGATGAGAGCGGTAATACTGTGACAAAACCGTGTATGCAGCAGTATGCATGGAGTTACGAAGGACCTACGATGTTCAAGTTCAATGACAGGGACGAGTGGTGTATTCTGGTAGATGAATATGGAAGAGGTTCCGCGGCAGGTTCCGGAAGTGCAAGAGGATATATTCCGTTTGTGACAACGAATCTGGATCAGCCGAATAGTGTATATCTTCCCAGTGATGATGAATTTGTAATGCCAGATGCAGCAAAACACGGAACTGTAATTCCGATTACCCAGTCAGAATATGATGCATTGATGGCAAAATGGGGTACGCCAAAGCAGGATGGAAATAAAAAGGAGACCGTAAAACCAGTACTTACCTATGATTTTGAATCCGTAGAAGGAACGACAGTGAAAGACGCCTCAAAGGCAGGAGCAGACAATGCAGGAACCTTAAATGGAACAGCGAAAGTGACAGAAGTGGAAGGAAAGGGCAAGGTTCTGCAGTTAGACGGAAACGGAAGCGTAAGTTTTCCGAATGGGTTCTTTGACGGGTTATCTGATATGAAGCTTACGATGGATGTATGTCCGGATGCGGATAATACCAATACGACCGTATTCTCTATGGGGAGCACAGTTACCAATAAGATTTCCAGCTACACGGTTACAGCAGCCGGTGTGACAGAACGGGCACGTTACTGGGATGCCGCCGATAAGATTTCTAACAGATACTTTAATCTGGATGTGAAGGCAAATGCAGTGGAAGGTACGATTACCACCTTCAATACATTTGGTGAGATGAAGATCGCTTCCGGCAATACACAGGATATGGCAGGGAAGTGGAGCCATATCGAGGTGATCGCAGAAGATCATGTGATTTCCATTTATGTGGACGGAGAGCTTGCAGCACAGGAGAAACACGTAAGAAGTATTGCCGAACTGGGAACCAATTTGACGGCTGTACTTGGAGCTGCATACAAGGGCTTGGGCGGTTTTAAAGGATATATTGATAATGTCAATGTATACAATACTGTAAAAGAGCCGGTATTTCCATATGTCGATGTGCCGGAGGACAGTTGGTTCTATAATTATGCATTTGATCTGTACAAAAATAACATTATGACAGGTCTGGATGAAACACATTTTGGTCCGGAAGTTGCTATGAACCGTGCTCAGTTTGCTGTAATCCTGCATCGTATGACAAATAAACCTGCAGAAGATTATAATTTGGTATTCCCAGATGTTTTGGATGACCAGTATTATACAACGGCAGTTTTGTGGGCAAATAAGAATGGAATTGTAACTGGATTTGCAGATAGCGGACTTTTCAAACCTGCCGATGGTATCACCCGTGAGCAGATGGCTGTCATGCTGTACCGTTATGCAAAATACCTCAAGGCAGATGATCTGGATGTAAGAGGAGATCTGACAGCATTTGCAGACAGCAGCAGTGTAAGTGAATTTGCCAAAGAAGCGATGGCGTGGGCTGTGGGAACCGGGCTGATTTCCGGTACGTCTGATGGTACTTTGATGCCGCAAGGAATTACGGTGCGCGCTGAGGGCGCTGCTGTGATATCAAGATTTATGAATCGATAAAGGGGAAATTTCCCGGAGATTTTCAGGAAATAAAAACAGGGCGGGCAGATTTTCATGAAAATGAAGAACTGTCCGTTTTTCTTTTTAACAGCAGGTATTGAAAAGGAGTCCGATGCGTTATAAAATAAAGAAAACCAGTTTAAGACCGGAGGTATCGGGATGGGGAAGAGGAAGCGGACAGGTCTGTTAAGATGGTTTCGAAATCAGAAACTTTGGAAGAAAATCTTATATGCTTTTATAATTTCGGCGATTGTGCCGCTGGCAGTTGTACAGGGATTTATGGCACATATGAATTCCACAAGTATGAAAGCGAAGTTGGATGAACTTATGATCAATGAGCTTGTCCAGATGGCAGAGCGAGTGAATCTTACACTGAACGTTTATACCAGTCTTTTATACCAGATTTACATTGATAATCAGATTATTGAAAATATTAATTGTCTGCTGGATGATACCCGCACGGAACAGGAAGCGGCAAGAAGAGAAATTTATGACAGGATCCGGCAGTATGATATATCGGCAGAGGGAATTGAGTGTATCAGTATTATCCTGACAGATGGTCAGCAGTTGACGTACGATTTTAACAGCGCTTCCACTGTCCAGAGCATCTGGGAAGGGTATACGGATCTGCGGAAGATTTTACCCTACACAGAGGCACAGGATACAGCCGGTGCTGTGATTACTCCAACTATGCAGTATACCCGGTATGGAAAAGAGGAACGCCTTTTTCATCTTTCAAAGCGTATGTATGACTACAGGAATCTGGAGAAAGGTTCCATTGCAACGATTGTGATGAGTATTGATGAACAGGTATTGAATCGTATCTGTACAACAGATTACGGTCGTGATCCGGAACAGAAATACAGTGTGAATTTTATTGCAGACAGGAATGGACATGTATTGTCCTATCCGGATTTTCATTATTCGGGAGATGTTCTGTCGGGACCGGATTTTCGTATTGAGGCCTTTGTTCGGGATACAGGAAGGCTGGAAGGAAAAAAGATTGCCTTTAACCAATACGAAGATAAAAATCTGGGATGGATTTTTTATAACGTATATGACAAGGATTATATGTGGAAGGAATTGGAGGATACGCAGAAATTTACACTTGCGGTAGATTTGTTTATTATGATGTTTGCGGTTCTCATGATCGCTTATACGATTCAGTTGATTGAGCGGTCAACACGTTCTATTATGCAGGGAATCTGGGAGGTTCAGAAAGGGAATCTGGATGTAAAAGTGTATGTGGATGCGGAGGATGAATTTGGGGAGATTGCCGAGAGCTTTAATACAATGACCGGGAAGCTGCAGGAGCTGCTCTTGGAAGTGACAGATGCGACCAGGAAGCAGAAGGAAGCGGAGATTCATGCGCTGGAAGCACAGATCAATCCCCATTTTCTGTACAATACATTGGATTCCATCAACTGGATGGCAATCGACAAGGGGGAGTATGAGATCAGTAAGATGCTTCGGGATCTGGGAGTGATTCTGCGTTACAGCGTCAGCAGGAGCAATCAGATTGTAAGGGTCAGCGAGGCGGCCGACTGGCTGGAGAAGTATGTAAGCCTGCAGCAGCTTCGGTTTAACTATGCTTTTTCTTTTGCACTTCATGTGGAGGAGCAGGTAAAAAGCGTGGGAATCTACAAACTGCTTCTGCAGCCATTCATTGAAAATTCGATTTTGCATGGTTTTAAAGAAATTACGGGCGGCGGTATACTTCGGGTGGATATTGTACTTTCAGAGAATCAGAAAATGCTTCATGTGATTATAGAAGACAATGGAAAAGGTATGGAACCTGAGGAAGTGAAAAGATATAATGACCGGGAACGTATTTTAGGTGGAGCGGGATCCGGGATCGGACTGACCAATGCATTTTGCAGAATGCACATGTATTATGGAGAGAAAGCAGAGTGGAATGTAAGCAGTATTCAAAATGTGGGCACGGTTATTACGATAAAGCTTCCGGTATCCGATGCAGGAGACAGATCTGTACCGGAATTACAGGAAGAAAATGCTGGAATTGGATAAACAGGGGGCAGATAAAAGATGCGGATTGTAATTGTAGAAGATGAAGTAAAAATAAGAGAAGGGATGGGAAAAATCATTGAGGCCCAGACCGGACATGTAATTGTAGGGGAAGCGGCAGACGGGGAAGAGGGACTTCAGATGGTGTTGAGATTCAAACCGGATCTTGTAATCACAGATATTCGTATGCCGCGTAAAAGTGGTCTGGAGATGCTGAAGGAGCTTTATGAGAGACGGATCAAGGTGCATTCCATCATTCTCAGCGGTTATTCTGAGTTTGAATACGCAAAAAAAGCAATTCGTTACGGAGTGGATGATTATCTTCTGAAGCCACTGGCTGCAGAAGACGTCCGGAATATGCTGCAGGGCATCGAAGAGAAACTGGAAAAAGAAAAAAAGCTTGTGTACGGGCAGCCAGAGAACAGACTGAAGGATATCTTGTTTGGAAATGTAGAAGAATCGGAAAACAACATTGAACAGCTTTGCAGATCATGCGGATTTGAGCCGGGAATGAAATACGAGATGTTTGCCGGGTATATCGGCGCAGCGAATGTTACATACCGGGAAGTTGTGGAACAGGAAATTGTGGAATTAAAGGAAAAATACCGGGATTTTAAAATATACCTGGTGTATCAGGAGAACCGGCAGATTTTTTACTGTCTCACTGCCGGGAAAACCTTTGATGCGGTGGAAAAAGAACAGTATGAGCACTCCTTCTATCATCATATGGTATTAAAATACCGGAAGAGAGAAGAGCGTCCGGTGTGGGTAATGACAGGATGCGATGAGAAAAATCTGCGGAAGACGGGTGAGTTTCTAAACAAAAATCTGTCTTATGCATTGGTTATGGAAGGTCAGGAATGGATTACAGAGGAGATGATTGAACAATATGAGGCGGAGCCCTTTGAGTATCCGTTAGAGATTAACAGTCATCTGAGGAATGCAATTTGTCAGGGAGACAGTGAGGAAATTGCGAGGATATCCGAGAGATTTCTTGTTTATATGCGCAGGCACTGCTATGCACCCGAGGATATGAGGTATGGATTTATGAAAAGCTACTATCTGGTGGCAGATACCCTTCAGGACATTGACCAGGGGCTGCATGAACATCTGAAGAATTCCGGTATCTTAAGACGGATGGAGAGTGTCATCACCTGGAAGGAACTGCAGGGTGCTTATGAAGATATGATAAAGGCAGTTGCAGGAGCAAGAGTGAAGAGAGAGGATATCAGTAATTACGTCATAAAGAAAGCAATCAATTATATCCGGGAACATTATCAGGAAGGAATTACGCAGGAAGAAGTATCCAGGAAGCTGGAAATTACACCGGAATATCTGAGTACCTTATTTAACCGGGAGATGGGGATTAACTTTTCCCTTTTTTTAAAACAATTCCGGATCAGTCACGCGAAACGCCTTTTAAAGGGAACGAATATGAAGATCTATGAGATTGCCGAAGCAGTGGGATACAGCGATGCCAAGTATTTTGCACGGGTGTTTAAGGAAGAGCAGGGAATATCACCTGGGGAATACAGGCAGATGAATTAGGAGAGAGAAGCGATGAAAAGAGCAGGGCGTATTGTAACTGCAATAACGGCAATCTGCCTTCTGACGGGAGGATGCCGGCAGACAGGGGAGGAACAGCAGAGGAAAGCGCAGGAGACGCGGGAAGAGCTGGTTCTATGGACTTATTATGAGACGGAGCAGCAGAAGGAAGCGCTGCAGGAACTTACGGAAGGATTCAACGCATCTCAGGATCAATATCTGCTTCGATGGGAATACCATGGACCTCTTACAGAATTTAATAAAAAGATGGCAATCGGAATCACCCAGAAACAGCTTCCGGACATTGTGATTCTTGATAATCCGGACATGAGACGTTATGTAGAGCAGGGAGTTTTGGAAGACCTGACCATGGAGATTGCTAAGATCGAGAATCTGGATAACTACTATCCAAATGTCATGGATTCTGTCCGGTATAACGACCGATATTACGGTATTCCCTTTTGCAGCAATAATGTTGCGCTGATTTACAATGAAGATGTTTTTTTGGAGAAAGGACTTTCGGTTCCTGAAAACTGGGAGGAATTTCTGGAGTGTGCGGCGGTTCTTACAGAAGGGGAACGAAAGGGGTTTGCTATGTCGGCAATTGAAGGAGAACAGTCAGCATTTCAGATTCTTCCGTTTATCCTGTCGGCGGGAGATGAGATCAATCAGCTTGGAGGACAGGGAACCAGAGAGGCATTTGCGTTGGTCAGACAGTTGGTGGATATGGGGTATATGTCAAAAGAGTGTATTAACTGGTCCCAGAATGATGTAGCACGTAAGTTTGTGGACGGTGAATGTGCGATGATGGAGAATGGACCATGGGTACTGCCTGCATTGGAGGAAGCGGGAGTCCCGTATAAGATTGCAGAGCTGCCGTATAAGTTTCAGCCTGCGGGTGTTATGGGCGGTGAAAATCTGGGTGTGATGAAAGGGAAAAATGCGGATGGGGCAGTGGCGTTCATGAAATATTATAATCAGGAAGAACAGATGCTTAAGACAAACATTCGGGCAAATGCACTTCCGCCGAGAAAAGACGTGGCGCAGAAGATGCTGGAAGTTTGTCCTGAATACGAGATTTTTGCAAAACAGATGGAGACCTGTATAGGAAGAACTTCCTGCGAGAATTGGCTTCAGGTGACAGAACTTCTTTCGAAAGCACAATTTGAAATCATTACAGGAAGGATCACTCCGGAGGAAGCGGTTGATCTGATTCGGGAGCAAGGTGGAGAATTCAGTTGAAGAATCTCCACCTTGTTTAAGATTTTAGAGTTTTCAAGTACCCTCCTGCTCTTTATACTGAAAATATAAATGGGATTTCAGCGAAGAAAGGAGAGAACTATGAGAGGAAGAAAACAATTTGTACGCAAAGGTATCGCCATGTGTGCAGCCTGTGCTATGACAGTCTCATCGCTTCCGGCCGTTTTTGTTTATGCGGATGAGACGAATGCACCGGAGAAGAAATTGGTACTGCATTACGACTTTGATTCTCTGAAGTCAGGAACGATTGTAAATGATATCAGCGGCAATGGAATGGCAGGCGTAGTACGGCCGACCGGATCGGAAGTAAAGACGGAAAGTGTCTCAATCTTCGGCAAAGATTATACGGCATTTGTTATGAATGGGGGTCAGCCGGACGAAACCCATACTTATGTGGAGATGCCGCAGGGAATCCTGAATGGGTTGGAAGATGTGACCATCAGCTGTTGGGTTTATATGAATTCTGCCCGTGGTTCTTACCAGAGAATCTGGGATATCGGAAGTAATACAACTTCCTACATGTATCTGATTGCGGATGGTGCAAATTCAGGTCATACAGGATATACCAGCGCACTGACCAACAGCGGATGGAGCAACGAAAAAGGACCGGAGAAGCAGACTGCACTGGAAACGGGAGAATGGATTCTCACAACCGTGACTTTTGACGGCTCAGAAAAGACCATGTCTCTTTATGAAGACGACGTGCTGATCGGTACGGCCGAGACAGACGCAGATCTTTCTGTATTGGAAGGAAGTACACAGAACTGGATTGGATACGGTCAGTTTCAGAATGATATCATGAATGGTATGGTTGCTGATTTCAAGATTTACAATTATGCCATGACAGCAGAAGAAATTTCCGGGCAGTTTGCGATTCCGGATGAGGAAAGGGTGCAAAGAGATGCGGATACTTTAAGTCTTGGAAATACCAGTGCAGTTACAGCAGATCTGGCACTTCCGGCAAAGGGAAGCGCAGGCTCTGAAATTACATGGACAAGTGATAAGCCGGATGTAATTGCAGCAGACGGTACGGTTACAAGACCGGCAGCAGGTCTGGGTGATGCAGAAGTGATATTAACTGCAACGATCCGTTCCGGCGAAGCATCTCAGACAAAGCAATTCACTGTAATTGTAAAACAGCAGCTTACTGCAGAAGAGATTGCACAGGCAGATGCAGCAGGGATTGATCTTGGCAATCTGAACGCTGTCACAGGAAATCTGGCTCTTCCGTCAAAAGGAACCCTCGGCTCGGAGATTATCTGGAGCAGTTCAGATGAATCAGTGGTTGCAGCAGATGGGACAGTAAAACGTCCCACAGGCGAAGAAAAAGAAGTAACATTGACTGCAACCGTTTCTTATGAAGGAGAAACGGCTGTCAGAGAATTCAAAGTTACGGTAATGCCGGTTTATGCAAAGAATGAGATTAAGGAAATAAAAGCAGTAGAGACAGAGACCAGAATCGGAGTGCTTCCAAGCCTTCCTGCACAGGTATCCGTGGTCTATGCAGACGACAGCACCGGTAAGGAAAAGGTCGTATGGCCGACGAATCTGAGGACGGCCGACTTCCAGGAAGCAGGAACGAAGACAATTACCGGTACGATTGTAGGCTCTGATCTTACCGTAACTGCAACGGTTACAATTGTGGATAAAGCAGCGGTCGCTCCCCAGAAATCTGCAGCCGGGTTTGATTTAAGCGATATCAGCCTGGACGGAGATGATACGATTTTCTCCCAGAATATGAATCGTACGTTGGAATATCTGAAGATCATGGATGCAGACAGGATGCTGTATAACTTCCGAAGTACATTCGGAGTAGATACCAAGGGTGCACGGCCTCTGACCGGATGGGATGAGCCGACCGGCCTTTTAAGGGGACATTCTACCGGACATTTTATGTCTGCATTGGCACTGGCATATGCAACAAGCGGTGATGAAGAATATAAGACAAAACTGGATTACATGGTTTCTGCCATGAAAGAGTGTCAGGATAAGGCACAGGGAAAACCGGAAGAATTTACAACTCAGTGTACACCAAGCAGTGCGGCGCAGTCCCGGTGGAGCACAGATCCATCCACCTGGGGGGAAGGCTTCTTAAGTGCCTATTCACCGGATCAATTCGCATTACTGGAGCAGTATACACCATATGCAACTATCTGGGCACCATACTATACATTACATAAACTGTTGGCAGGCTTTATTGATGCTTATAATTATGCCGGCAATGAAGAAGCTCTGGAAGTGGCAGAGGGAATCGGAACCTGGGTATATGAAAGATTAAGCAACTGTACAACAGCAGAACAGCGTACAAGGATGTGGGCAATGTATATCGCCGGAGAATATGGCGGAATGAATGAATCTCTTGCAAGATTGTATGAGATTACAAAAGAGCAGAAGTATCTGGATGCGGCAAAGATGTTTGATAATACAGAATTTTTCGACGGACTTGCAAATAATGTAGATACGATCCAGAACCGCCATGCAAATCAGCATATTCCGCAGATTGTGGGGGCAATGCATGAATATGCTGCATCCGGCGAGGCAAAATATTACAATATTGCTCAGAACTTCTGGGAAATGGCAGTAAGCCGTTACACATACTCCATCGGCGGTGTTGGAACAGGAGAACGTTTCAAAGATCCGTACCAGCAGGGCAACAATATCCTTGGAAACTCCGGACGAGGGGAGAACTGTGAAACCTGTGCGGCATATAATATGCTGAAAGTAACGCAGGAACTGTATCACTATAATCCGGATGATGCTTCTTACATGGATTATTATGAAAGAACACTGATTAACCAGATTGCTGCATCCCAGAGTCATGATACGAACTCTTATATGCACAATGGAACTACCTATATGCTTCCAATCGACCCAGGTCAGAGAAAATCTTATGACAGTGATTACGGCGGATTTACCTGCTGTAACGGAACAGGTATGGAAAACCATGTAAAATATCAGGCAGCAGCATATGCGCATACGGAAGATACTTTATATGTAAATCTGTATATGCCGACAACCGTAAACTGGGACGAAAAGAATATAACCGTAAAGCAGGAAACAAAATTCCCGTCAGAACACTCCAAACTGACGGTAACAGGTTCCGGAGCATTTACGATGAAATTGAGAGTACCATACTGGGCAACGGAAGGATTTACTGTAAAAGTAAATGATGAAGTTGTGGCTGAGAGCCCGGAAGTAACTACTTATGTTGCAGTAACACGTAACTGGGCAGACGGAGATGTTGTAACAATTGATATGCCGTATACACTTCACCTTGACCGTACACCGGATAAGGTAGAAGGAAGTACCGTAGCATCTCTGATGTATGGACCGATCGTAATGGTGGCAAGAGACACCAATAGTTCTTATACAGCGATGAACTGGTACAATATTGTACTGAGCAGCAGACTTTCTGAGAGTGTGGATGTTGTTGTAGGTGCCGATGCAGAATCCGTACCGGAGCTTACTACAAACGGTCTGCAATTCTATCCGATGTATGATGCTTATAATTATAGATATCATGCATATGTGAAAGTAGATGAAGCCGGAGCAGAAGTGGACAAGTCTGAACTTCAGGCGTTGGTTGATTCTGTGACCGGAGATAATGCACTGAATCGTGAGGAGTATGGGCCGAGATCCTGGGAGGCGCTGCAGAATGCGATTGCGGCGGCACAGGAAGCTCTGGCTGCTGATCCCACGACACAGACGCAGGTAAATAAGGCCCTGACAGAATTGCAGGATGCAATTGACGGTCTGGAACCGGCAAAAGTAATTGATCCGGACAATCTGGAAGCAAGTGCAGATGCAGACAGCAGTTACTGCTCAAGTTGGGAGACCCTTGATGCGGTGAATGACGGTATTACGGGAAGTGCTTCACTTGGCAGTGATTGCCGCCACTGGGGGACCTGGGGCAACTGGGATGCAACGGAAGAGTGGGTAACTTATTCCTGGACAAAACCAGTGGAAATCAACAAATCAGAGATTTATTTCTTTGATAACAGCAACGGCGGCGACGGCGGAGTTCAGGTGCCGGTATCTTACCGGTATGAGTATTTGAATGAAGCAGGTGAATGGGCAGCAGTATCCAACGCACAAGGACTTGGCGTAGAACAGGATCAGTTCAACGTTACCACCTTTGATACGGTACGGACCACATCCCTTAAAGTAACGATGGTGAAAAAGGCAGATGTGGGAGGTGTCGGAATCAATGAATGGAAAGTAAGCGGACCTGTCGCTAAGGAACCGTTGGCATTTAAAGATGTAAGTGAAGAAGACTGGTTCTTCGACAGTGTAAGCTACGTAAGTGAGGCTGGTATTATGACCGGTATGACAGAGGATACTTTTGCTCCGGGAACTGCACTGTCACGTGCTCAGTTTGTAACGATCCTCTACCGAATGGCAGGAAGTCCGGAAGCGGAACACGACGGAAAATTCCCGGATGTGAAAACCGGACAGTTCTATACGGACGCAGTTGCCTGGGCAAATGAGAATCAGATTGTCACAGGATACACAGATACAGGTCTGTTTGATCCGGACAAAGCTATAAGCCGCGAGGAAATGGCAGTTATGCTGTACCGCTATGCAAAACACAGCGGTCAGGATATCACGGCAGACGATGACTTGTCAACGTTTGAGGATGGGGTCTCTGTAAGTGAGTTTGCAAAAGAAGCTTTGTCCTGGGCAGTCGGCAGCAAGATCATCCGCGGTGTGGATGGAACGTTACTGATGCCGCAATCATCTGCAAGCCGCGCGGAAGGTGCAGTGATGATTCAGAGGTATCTGGAAGATGCTGAAAAATAATTATTATATGGACGATGTGATATAAAATGATTTATTGCATGTACAAATCCCAAGGTCAGTATGAGCTTGGGATTGTACATGCAATTTTTATGCTTAACAAATCGCTCAATGTCTGATATACTTTTATTCATAAATACTTTTGAGAAAGTGAGAGGGGAATACCAATGAAGAAATTGTTGAAAGAATTCAAGGATTTTGCACTGAAAGGCAATATGATTGATCTGGCAGTCGGTATGATTATCGGAAGCGCATTTAACGGGATTGTGGGATCTCTCGTATCAGACCTTGTGATGCCGCTGTTGAGTCTGATTACCGGGAAGATTGATTTTACAAACAAGTTCATCGCGTTAAACGGTGAGGTGTATCAGACCTTAGCTGCTGCGGAAGCAGCCGGAGCGCCAACATTTAAGTACGGCTTGTTTCTGACGGAACTGCTTAATTTCCTGATTATGGCGTTTGTTGTATTTATCGTTGTAAAACAGTTGAACCGTCTGCATAAAAAAGAAGAAGCCCCGGCACCCACAGAGAAAGAGTGTCCTTACTGTAAGTCTAAGATTCCGGCAGGTGCTGTCAGATGTCCCCATTGTACTTCAGAATTAGAGTCAGGCAAGGGGAAAGACGGTATGGCAGAAGCTGCTTATACAAAGATGTAAATCAGAGTTGGATGGAAAAAATTGGCGTTAAGCTGCAGGATTCCTTTAAGATACTCCTTATTGATGGTTATAAGATAATAGGACAAGTTCAGAGAAGACTGATTTTACAGGCTTCCTGAGCAAGTCCTATTTTTGTATTCATTCTCTTAGGCTTTTGTTTTTTGGATATAAAGTTTATAGTTTTATAACAAGAGGTAAAGATTTTTATACATCAGGCAAATTTGTCATAAAAAAAGCAAAATCTTTATAGTTTCGGTCAAAATAAAGCATGTAAAAAAGCAAGTGAAAGTGATATTTGTATATTATACACAAATACACCTAAAAAACAAAAGATTAAGGAGGAGAGGATGAAACAACGTAACAAACGCACGATTTCCCTGTTGTTGGCAATGGTATTAACAGGCTCCTGTTTTAACGGGATTACTACAAATGTAACTGCCAATGTTCTCGAAGATGAGAAAGCCAGTGTACCAGCCATTGGATTGGAAGGGAAAGGAAAAATGTCTTTGACGGACATGGGCTCTGAGGATTGGGTACATGTTACAGCAGAGCAGATTAACCGAAAGCAGAAGGAAGAGGTTCCCGGTGAGGATATGGGGGCAGTAACGGTTAAGATAGATAATATCAATCCAGATGAAACCGGCTATATAAAATTTGGTGCTTATTATCAAAAATTCACTGCAAGTGCAGATGGTACGGTTAGTCGTGTGGCTTTGCGCTTGTTTAAGCGCAGTGATGTGGCGCAGGATCTTACCGCGAAATTCTGGGAAGTGGGAGAATCTAATAAGCTGCTGTCTCAGGTCAGACTTGAGGGTGAAAAAATTGAGGATTATGCGGTTACAGAGGTACCATTTGAGGATGAAATTGAGGTAAAAGCAGGCAAGGTCTATGCAGTTTCCCTGGAGAAAGATCTCGGAGTTTCGGGTGATATTTATGGTTGGCTGTTGGGCAAAGGTGCGATTGACGGTGGATTTGGTGAAGTTAAGATTAAAGAAGGCGGCATATGGAAGGAAAATACCGGAGGCGGAGAATCAAAAACAAAAAAATGTTCCTTGTGTGTTGAAATTACCAGTACAGACAGTTCTGTAAATCTTATTGACTTTGATACTTTTGGCAGTGCTGATGTGACTGGCAGCAAAGAGACCGATGTTACTTATGACTGGACAGACGGCAATCCGATGGTAAGCGGAAAAGGAATTAAGACGGCAGGCATTGTAACCTCTGCGGATGACGGTGATGCCGGCTGGCGTATCAAAATTCCGCAGTCTGATATGGGACAGACAGTAACTTTTGCATCTGGTGCTTTTCAGGCAGCGGCGGCTGTGGAAGTTTATTTGAATGATCAGACAACACCCGCTTATACGTATGACGATTTGAATGCGGCGGATCAAGTGGCTCAGAAAATTTATACGGTATATATTGAACCAGACAGCTCTGCAGAAATTCGTACAGTCTTTAAGAGTAAGGCGGCAGCAGACGGCTATCTGCTTATCGGTGGAATTACTTTAGATAAGATGGAAGACAGTGTGGATTACATAAACTTGCTGCAAAATGCGGTTCGGACTGCAAAGGCCTGGCTTGGAGAAACGATCAGCGAATCAATAAGCAGTCAGTTCACAGCAACGTTTGCCAGTGCGCAGGAAGCTCTGGAAAGGGACGACCTTACCAATGCAGATGCTTACAGAGAGTATATGCTTTTGAATGCTGCTATCGCAGCTGCGGAGGCAAATCATACTATGGGAAAATTTGCGAATTCTGATGCAAAAGGACTAAAAGTTCCTTTTGGACGGGAAGGAGATAAGTATGCGCCTGTCGCATGGGTTGATGGTACCTGCCAGCTTCCGGATAACGGTAATAAAGTGATTACCTTTGGTGTGCCGGGTCTGCAGGCTGATACTGTTCAGTGGTATAACGCCGAGGGCTATCTCCCCTGTCTTGTCAATGAGTACAGTAAGGACGGCATGAATTATAAAGTTGAGAACTTTACAGATTCCGTCATGATTGATGATAAGAGATATGAAGTTGTCTATTCCAGAATGACAGTGGTCAATAACAGTGAGAATATCCGGCTTTTGCCGATTGTCAGCAGTGATCTGATTCCGCTTAACGACGCAGCGGAGTATATAAAAGCCGTTCAGCCAGGTGAAACGATCGTGCGGGAATACTGTGTCGGTGCAGATCGGTTCGGCGGAGGTTACGAGTATCCCGTAGATGCGGTCCTGGCAGCTCAGGGTTCTTTTGAAGAACATTATACTTCTATGAAAGAATATTGGGATGCACATCTGGAAAATACAAATTACGTTGTTTTGCTGCAGGAAGCAGTTAAAACTGCAAGAGCATGTATGGATGGAGTAAAAGATGAGTATCTTATCAATCAACTTACAGCAAGACTTGATCAGGCACAAGGGGTTTTGGAGAATAAGGATCTGGTCAGCAGGGATGCTTACAGCAGTTACTTATTCCTGTCTGCGGCAATTGATACGGTAAAACCAGGACAGACATCAGGAAATTTTGCCAATAATTATGCAAAAGGCTTTACCGCTTCTTTCGGCTGGGAAGGAGATAAGGATGCCCCGATTGCATGGGCAGACGGTACCTACAAGCTTCGGGCGAATGACGATAAGACGATCACCTTTGGTGTGACGGGATTACCGGCCAAGTCCATCAATTGGTATAATGCGGAAGGTTATCTCCCCTGTTTTGTCAGTGAATACAGCAAAGATGGCATGGACTACAAAATAGAGAACTTTGCAGATATGCTTGTCATTGATGAGAAAGAATATGAGGTCGCTTATTCACGGATGACTGTGGTGAATAACAGTGAAGAGATTAAGCTTCTGCCCACAGTCAGCAGCTATTTGATTCCCCTCAATGATGCAGCAAAAAATGTGAAAGCAATTGAGCCTGGTGAGACGGTAGTGCGGGAATACTGTATCGGTGCAGATCGGTTTGGCGGTGTTTATACTTATCCTGCAGATGCAGTTTTGGCAGCTCAGGGTTCGTTTGATGAGCATTATGCGCATATGAAGGAGTACTGGAACAACCGTCTGGAGAAAATTGTTGATATTCAGTCGATTCCGGAAAAATATGAAGAACTGATCAATGCTTACAAGGCAGGTTATATTTATACACTTATCATTGCAGATGGTTATGAGCTTCATGTAGGTGAGAACGGCTATGACCGGGTGTTTGACCATGATGTAATCGGTATGCTGGCTACTTTGGTTGAATCTGGCCATACGGAGCATTTTGCTGATTATGCACAGTATATTCTGCAGAATATTCAGTATCCGGATGCGGCATGGAAGTTCTCCTGGCCTTTTGCCCTGTATCTGCAGAAGACCGGTGATTTTGATACGGTTTTAAGCTTTATGGAGGATAAAGATGGGGTTGACGGTATCAGAACCAACACACATAAGATTGCCTCTGAGCGGGAAGTTTATAGCGCGGATATTCTGGATGAAGACGGGAATCCGGCACGGATTATGGAGAGAACGAACGCGATTGACAGTCAGGGCTACTGGGTAATTGACAACTGGGCATCGTTGTTCGGATTGACTACTTATGCGTATATCTGTGATCAGTTCTACACAGAAACCGGCGAGGAGAGCTATAAGACAGAATATGACTGGGCAAAAGCAGAGTATGATAGTCTGTTGAAGAGCGTAGAGGCAGTTTTATCTGATACTATGGAGAAATATGATTTCAATTATATTCCGATCAGTATGGTGCTCCCCAATGAACTGACTGCACGTAAAGATCTTCGGGACGGAAACTGGGCAGCACACTACCTGTTCGGGCGTTGGAACTGGGACGGCTATCTTTTCGGAGCAGATCAGGATTCCTGGCTGCTGGATCTGACCGATCAGACGTATGATTATATTACGGAGCAGAAGAGCCAGGTGTTTGATTCTCCTTACAATATGGGCGGCTATGGTCATGGATATTATTCTTCTGCTTATAATGCCGGCTATTTCTCAGCGGCCTTGAGCGGTGAAAAATGGCGTGACGGCGGTATTGAGGCGTATCTGTGGATGGTGAATCATTCCATGGCAAGTCCTTATGGATGGTGGGAAGGGATCGAGTATCCGAATGATAATACGGTCTGGAATCGGAATACCTCCGGCGGCGGAGATGGTTCCTGTCAGCATATGTGGGGACAGTCCACAATCACCAAGGTACTGATTGATTCCTTCTTTGCGGAGAAAGCAGACGGTACGATTATTGCCGGACGTGGTCTGCCGCAGGAGTTTAATGAGGACGGTGAGGAAATCAAGATTTCCAATTACCTGTGCAATGGCGGTAAGCGGATCGGCTTCATCATGAATACAAACAATGACACCGTTACCTTTGAACTGACCGGCGATGAGCTGGAGAATACAGTCAGTCTGGAACTGCTGGCGCTGGTGAATAACATCAAATCTGTTTCTGATGGCTGCAGCTTTGATGCCGCAAAAGGTACTGTACAAATCCCGGCAGGCGTTCGGAAAGTAACGATTTCATTGGGAAAAGAAGCGCCGAAACCTTCTGTATTTGAGGATGTACAGGAAGACGACTGGTTCTGTGATGATGTAGCTTATGTAAATGAAAAAGGCATCATGACTGGTTTGAAAGAAACTGTCTTTGGACCGGAAGCAGAACTTTCCCGTGCACAGTTTGCAACCATTCTTTACCGGATGGCAGGAAGCCCGGAGGTAACCTATTCGGATCAGTTCCCGGATGTAAAAGACGGTGAATTCTATACCAGCGCGGTAATGTGGGCAAGTGAGCATAAGATTGTTACAGGGTATGCGGCTACAGGACTGTATGAGCCGGACAGAAGCATAAGCCGTGAGGAACTCTCTGTGATGCTGCGCCGTTATGCAGCATACAGCGGTCAGGATGTTACAGCCGACAGCGATCTTTCCTCTTATCCGGACAGTGATTCTGTCAGTGAATTTGCAAAAGAGAGTATGTCCTGGGCAGTTGCAAATCATATGATCCAGGGAGCAGACGGACAGCTTTTGAAACCGCAGGATCAGGCAAACCGTGCAGAATGCGCTGCAATCATTCACAGATATCTGGAAAAATAATTTTATAAAATCACAGCTGCCGTTTTCGAACAGCGGCAGCTTATACGAAGATGTAAATTTGAAATGATGAACAGGAGGCCGGAAGACGAAAGTTTTCCGGCTTCCTGTGGGTTTTTTGTTGTAGATTGAATGGAAATTGTTTATAATAAGAAGAAAAGGAGGCGGGGCATGAATGATCTGAATACCAAAACTCCATTGATACTGAAAACGCGGGACGGAATGGGTTGATTTCTTTTTCAATGATGTTATAATAGCAGTAATACTGTCACAGGAAACATAAAGAGAACTATGGCGGGAAAAAATCAGGGTATCTATATTGGAAAGGGATAAGATGAGGATTGAAAAAACATTTGTATTAAGAGAAATAGCCGGTGATTATGTGATTGTACCTACCGGAAAGAGCGCTCTGGAGTTTAATGGTCTGATAACTGTGAATGAGCTTGGTGCATTTATCTGGAATCAATTGCAGGAGGAAACCACGGTAGACCGGATTGTGGAAGCAATTCAGGAAGAATATGAGGTGGACCGGGAGACTGCAAAAGCAGATACAGAGGAATTTTTAGAGGTGTTGGTAAAACAGCAGATTCTGGAGAGATAGCGTGTGCGGGATGGAATTACTGAAGAAGATAATCCGAAAAATTCAGCAGGGATATTTGACAGAGATGTATGCGGAGACGAAGTGGATGTACCAGTATGCGAAACGCTACTGGGCATCCATTTGTTTCTATATTGCGGCGGGACTTTTCAGCACCGCCATGGGGTTGGGCGGAAATGTTGCTTCCAAGTATCTCATCGACGCAGTGACCGGGGTGCGGAAGTCCAGAATCGGTGTTGTGGCATCCATAATGATTTTTATGATGTTGTCCAATATCGCAGCTAAAGCAATTATCAGCCGGATTTCAGCCAGAATCAATGTGGTTGTGCAAAATGAAATTCAGGCAGATATCTATCATAAAGTGATCGATACGGACTGGGAGTCTTTACATGAATTCCGGAGCGGAGATTTGCTGAACCGTCTGTCTGATGATGTTTCCCAGGTGGCATCCAGTGTGATTGGATGGATCCCAAGTCTGATTACGAAACTCGCTCAGTTTGCGGGAACTTTGGGAATTATTCTTTATTATGATCCGGTGATGGCGGTCATAGCGCTTTTAAGTGCTCCTGTGACACTGCTGATATCTCGACACCTTGTAAAACGAATGCGCGCTTACAACAAGGAGATGCGGGAGATCAGCAGTGGGCTGATGTCCTTTCAGAATGATTCTTTTCAGAATTTACAGACCGTGAAGGCGTTTGGGCTGATGGGATTGTTCAGCAGCAAACTGAAAGATATGCAGGAACATTATAAAGAAAAGATGTTGGATTACAATAAGTTTTCCGTGGGTGTCTCATCGCTTATGTCTATCGTTGGTATGTTGGTTTCTGCTGTTTGTTTCGGATGGAGTGCCTATCGGCTTTGGACCGGCTATATCACCACAGGAACCATGATGATGTTCCTGCAGATGGCGAATTCACTGTCGGCTGCTTTTTCCGCTGTTATCCAGATGGTGCCTTCTGCAATTAATGCAGCTACCTGCGCAGGACGGCTGATGGCAGTGTCGGATCTTAAGAAGGAACAGATTCTGGATGAAGATGCGGTGAATGCCCTGAAAAAGAGAATGGAGAAAGGTATCTCCGTGGAACTAAATCAGATTGATGTGATTTATAAAGAAGGAAATCAAGTGGTGAGCAAAGGAGATTTTCGCGCTGATACAGGAGAAATCGTAGCTATTATCGGACCATCGGGAAACGGCAAGACAACATTGATCCGGGTTTTGCTGGGGCTGCTTTATCCGGCAGAGGGAACTGCCAGATTAGTGAGTGATGATGGGACAAGCTGTCCCATCTCTTCTGCAACCAGAGAATTCTTTGGATATGTGCCTCAGGGAAATACGGTGTTTGCCGGAACGATCGCAGAGAATATGCGTATGGTAAAAGCGGATGCCACAGATGAAGAAATTATCCGGGCTTTACAGGCGGGATGTGCCTATGAGTTTGTGGAACAATTGCCGGAAGGAATCTACAGCAAGATCGGAGAGCGGGGGAGCGGATTTTCAGAAGGACAGGCGCAGCGTCTGGCAATTGCCAGAGCTATCCTGAGGGATGCACCGATTCTGCTTCTGGATGAGGCAACTTCCGCACTTGATATGGAGATTGAAGAACGGGTTCTTTCTAATATTATGGAGTTTGGCAAAAAGAAAACCTGCATCGTTACTACACATCGGCCAAGTGTTCTGTCTATGAGTGACCATATTTATGAGATCAGAGACGATCGGTTGATGCAGATGAAATAATGATTTAAACGGACATGTCTGCTGGCGCAATTACGAATCTCTGAACCGACATGTCTGCCGGCGCAATCACAAATCTCTGAACCGATTCCGGAAGAGTTTGGTAATCGCCTGAATCATCTACTGATTGGAAAGGAAAGAGGTATATAAGATGGAGAAAAATAAATTTACAAAGAAAAAGAAGGCAGTGGTTCTGATTGGATGTCTGCTTATCGTAGTGGTTGCTGCTGTCGTTGTCTGGAGCATCCGCATGTCAAAGAAGGATGAGGGGAAATCTGACAGTGATTCCAAAGAGACGGGGTATCATGAGCTGAAGGATGGTGAGAATCCGGAAGATGTGGAAGTTCAGGTGAAGACTTCTGAAGATTATGTGGAGCCTGCACCGGGTACCCTTGAGATTGGGAAAATCCAAGGGTACACAGCTAAAACAACGACATCATCCGATGATGCTGCAGAAGATTCTTCGGCAGAGGGTGAAACTTCCGGATCGGGGATTTCACTTTCGGACCAGAACTTGAAGGTAGAATCTATCGGCGGTTATGCAGGTCCTTTTCTGGAAGATGGCAGTGATGAGCCTATGGCGAATGTGGCGGCAATACTTCTTACCAATCAATCGGAGCAGATGCTTCAGATTGCGGAGATTGATTTCCAGGTAAATGAGACAGAGACAGCTCATTTTAAAGTGACCGATCTTCCGGCAGGAACTTCGGTACTGGTTCTTGAATCCAACAGACGTGAATTCAGGGAAGAGGATAATTACAGCTACGGCGATGCTGCCACTGGTTATATGGAGCAGCCTTCTCTGGAAGAAGATAAGTTTGAAGTGATTGGGAAAGAGGGTAAGATTATCTTGAAGAATAAGACACAGAAGACTTATCAAAAGGTTTATATTTATTATAAATATGTGCAGCTGGGCGGCGCTTATCTGGGCGGCATCACATATCGTACTCCGTTTGAGAATGTTGCGGGCGGTGCAGAGGTGGAAGCAGTTGCAGTGCACTTTAACCCTGAAAGCAGCAAAATTATGGCTGTTCAGGTATTGGAAGAATAAAGACAGAGGGGATTGGAATGGACGGATTGACGAGTGTACAGATAGAATTTCTGAAAATTCTGGAGGGGTTTCTGCATGGAAAAATGTATCAGTTTCCGCAGGATTTTACGGGACTGACAGAATTATACCAGATGTCATCGGTGCATAAGGTGACGGCAGCAGTCTATGAGCAGATTTATAAGGATGTCCTTCTGAAACAGAACGAAAATCTGGAAATTGCCCAGATGTTCAAGAAAAATACGATCCATGAAGTGGTTCTGCAGGCAAAGAAAACAGAAGGGTTTCTGCAAATATACCGAACGCTGAATGAACAGGGAGTCCACCCCCTTGTTGTAAAGGGGATTATCTGCAGAAAGCTGTATGAAAAGCCGGATTACCGGATATCGGCGGATGAGGATATTCTGCTGCGGAAGGAGGAGTTCACCAGGTGTGATGCAATCCTGCTTTCGGAAGGCTTCCGCCGGGAATCGTTGGATCCGGAACATCTGCCCCATGAGATTTCGTATCTTCATCCGCAAAGCGGAGTATATATTGAAGTGCATTTCACGCTGTTCCCGGAAGCATCCGGTGCATATGGACATCTGAACCGGGAATTTCAGGATGTGTTTGCGCATAGTATCTGCGAATCGGTGCAGGGGACAGAAATCAGGACGTTATGTCCCACGGAACATATATTTTATCTGATCTGCCATAGTTTTAAGCATTTTCTGCACAGCGGTGTTGGAATCCGTCAGGTGTGCGATATGGTAATGATGGCAGAATATTATGGCGGGCAGATTGACTGGAAGCAGATTGAGAGCCGCTTGAAAAGACTGCATATGGATTCTTTCTGGGCCGGACTGGCAGAGATTGGCCGGCGGTGGCTGGGATTTGACTGGGAAAAGGCATCCTATAGACAGAGTATCCAGAAGGCGGATGTGGGTCCGGAGGAACTTCTGCTGGATCTGTTGGACAGCGGTATCTATGGAAACAGTTCCGGAGAGCGGAAGCATAGTTCGAACATCACACTTGCCGCGGCGGAAAAGGGGAGAAAAGATACTGCCGCATCGTTGAAGGAGTCATTGTTTCCTTCCGTATCATACATGAGAAAGAAATACCACTGGCTTAAACGGTACCCCATATTACTGCCTGCAGCCTGGCTGGTACGGCTTATGAAGTATCTGCTGCAGCGGAGCAAAAAGGAAAACAGTATTCCCTCAGAACTTGAGATTGGAATGGGACGGGTAGAACTGTTGAAGAAGTATCGTATTATTCAATAGCGGAATCTGAAGGTATATGGAACTGGAAGGTACAGAACGTGAAAAGACTGCACCGATTCTGCTTCTGGATGAAGTAACAGAAAAGAGAATCATGAAAAATCAACATTAATCTTAAAAATTTCATATTTTGTCTGTGGCATTTTGTGCACTATACTTAAGGTGTTTATATAATTGCATTTACTATAATTATGTTAGGGTATCAGCAATGGCAGTAGTTTCGGCAGCGTGAGATTCACATTTGTAAATATAGATCATATGGTGGGAGTTTGACATCAATGCTGTAAATTCTGAAAGACGTTGTTCGAATACTACGAATCCTTTGAAACGAATTGAGAGAAACGTTGAACAAGCTGTGCTTTTAGATTTTGTAAAAGTACGGCTTATTTCAACTAGGCAGTAAATATTAAAATCCTGGAAAAATCAATGCTCAAGTTATTGATTTTACAGTATGAAAAGATTTGGTGTGATATGCCATTGATTTTATGTTGGAGAAGTGATATCTTTCTTAATAAAGGTGCAATTAGTTGATTCCATGGTTTTTTGAAATACGCTCTGGAATACCATTTCGTATGATCTGAGGAAGAGAGTAGCGGGTTCAGGTTATCCGTAGCGTAATGAAGGGGGGATTGAAGCAGAGAAAGAAACCGAAATGTAGATTTTGAAACAGAAGGTTAGAAGATGCAGTTTTTAAAATTAGGGAATTAGCAAATCAGTAATTTAAGAAAGGAAGGGAAAAGTTTATGAAGCAAAAAGTGAAACGCTTACTTAGTGTGGTTCTGGCTTTTTTGATGGTAGTTGGGATTATGCCATTTAGTGGGTTGGAGAAAGTAAAGGCAGCCACACCAAGCACTATTTATCTTAATGCAAGTAATAAAGATTTTGATACGTCAGGTGCAACTTTTAGCATTACAGTGTCCGGAAATGGTCAAGCAAATCAAACTATCGCTATGACTAAGGTTGCAGGTACGGAGCATTATTATCAGGCTGCTATTCCGAACGGTTATACACATATTATGTTTAATCGTTGTGACTCGTCAGGTCAAACTGGCTGGGGAAATCTAAATAATGCTAATGGGTGGCCGCAGCTCCCGACAGACGGAAAAAATTGCTATACGCCGACAGAGTATAATCAAAATGGTACATGGTCTACATACAACGGCGGCAGTGTGACTCCGACAATAACACCAACACCGACACCATCCGGAGATGCCAGACGTATCTATTTTGACACGACAAATTATCTGCCGAATGGTTGGGGCAATGCATATATTCATCTGAGTTCAGCAGATGAAAATTTACCGGATATTGATGTGGCAATGTCTAAAGAGAAAGACGGAATTTTCTATTATGACGTACCAGCAGGGTATGACGGCGTTGTTTTTCGGCCTAATCAAAATGGATGGGACGGACAAACGCCAGGAGGTATGAAGATTCCGGATGCACCGACGAATATTTATAAGTGTACACAGTTTAGCAAGATTACTACTGGTGAGTGGAGTGTGTATGGCAACAATGAGAATGCTGACAACAACTTTCCGTCTGGTGTAACCGGTAAGGCGACATTCTTTGATTTGTATACGGATACGGAGATTAAGGGAAGTACGGAGTACTATGGTTTGGAAAACTGGACTTACCGGGTATATCAGGGTAGTGGATATACAAATGTAAGTGCCAGTGAGGGTCGCAGCTTTACTTCTATCGGACGTGCGTTTACAAAGAAGGTAAATCCTGCCATTGCCAACTATTGGAGTGGTAAAAATTCAAGTGTATATCCACTGTATTTCGGAAACTTCCAGCCGTATTATATGGTTGAGCCTGAAAATCCAGATGCCAACAGTGTTTTTTGTATCGATCCATGGTGGATAAGTTCCAATAATTATAAGGATGGTTCTAATAACTTTTACAGATGGGGATATATGAATGACGTTCATAGCGTAAGGAACTTTAGTTGGTTCCTGAATCGTTCCGCAGATATTCCCAGCACTGACAATTCGGACAAATATGGAGCTGTTGTACAAGGGCTTGTTAACGATACTTTGAATAGTGACGGCAATATAATGGCTAAGGATACAAATGTTGTATTGCCGCAGTTTAATCCAGAGTTTTATCAGAAGAATCCTTCGGTTGGTAAGATGTATCCAACTATGGAGTTTCCATTTGTTATCCGTAAAATAAATAATGCAAATTATTATCAGTTTGACAGTGGAGTAGGCGGTTCATCGAACCATGATACGGTTCGTATGAACAGCAGCGGAACAGCGCTTACTTACTACAGTGACGATGCCAATGTAGTATATGGTCTTACATCAGAAGGGAAGAGAACTCCGGGCTTTTTCCCGCTCAATAGTCCAAGTGACAGTACTGGCGAACGTTATGACGGTTCAGGTAATAAGTTGAACTATGGTTTCGGTATGAAACTGGAAATTGACTTTACTATGGACTCAGATGGTATGGTTAAGGATTTAAGCGGTAACCGTATCCCGGCGACCTTTGAGTTCTCCGGAGACGATGATGTATGGATCTTTGTTGACGGCAAGTTAGCTTTGGATTTGGGTGGTGACCATGGCGTTGCCCAGGGTAAACTGGACTTCTCCCAGAATAAAGCAGTAGTTCAATATGTGAAGACCTTGAGTGGAAATTCCACTGCATCAGGTGCAGTTGCAGTGGAAAACAATTATGCTGACAAGGATTATAGTAATAAGAACGCTCAGGTGTCTGAAAATGTGAACCTTAATGTCAATGGAAACAATAGTACAACGTTCCAGATTGATAAATCAGATCCAGCAAAAGTTCATAAGCTTACAATTTTTTATGAAGAACGTGGTATGTTTGAATCCAACTTTAAAGCGACCTTTAACCTGGAACAGCCGACAGTGCTGAAGACAACCAACCAAATAAATGTTGACAATGTTAACCCAGGACTTCAGGAAGCGGCAGAAGCAGCGGCTAAAAATGATAGTTTTACTTTTAATATCACAGATAAAAACGGAAATTCCGTAGGATCAAAGGAATATACAACACAGGATGGCCAGAAGGTTTCCTTTAACGGCAGTATGACAATTAACGATGGTCAGTCAGCAACATTTACCAAGCAATTTGACCGTGCTTCGGAATTGAAGCTTGCACAAAATGAAAATAATCGTTATAATACATCTTGGGTTATGTCTGAATTTTCGGATTCTGGTTTGGAAAGTCCGATTGCGGCCTCTTATCAGGACGGACGGAAGTCTTTGGTGACCAGTGACAGCCGTGTTGAGAATCAGGTAAATGATGCGTTCAAACTGGAAAATAAGGATAATGGTGCTGACCAGGGCGTTCCTGCAAAAGTTCAGATTGATTACGTTCAGAGTCCGAAAACGGGTGGTTTTGCTGTAAAAAAAGAATTGGAAGATGGGCTTACTTCCAATGAAGTTTTTGAATTTTCCGTAAAATTTTCCAATGTTTTTGGCGGCGGAAGCGCTGAAGCAGCATATGATCTTGTTTATGATATCTATACAGACAATGGAACTTCCAGTGAGATTGTCCGAAAGGACGTTCCGGCAGCGGGCGGTACCGTGCGCATCAGAGCCGGTCAGCTTGCTCTTATTAAAGGAATACCGATTGGTACAAACTATAAAGTCGTAGAAACAGAAAAAGTAGGATATATGGTGACAGATCTTAATACGACGAACCATAACGATACGAATATCAGCAGTAACGTAGCAACGGGTACTATAACAGCCACTGTTACAGCCGATGAGAGTGAAGATGTCGATCGGTTTGTTTACACCAACGGTGTTAAGACAACAAAGGATTCTTTCCTGGTTGAAACTGGAAAAACAAATACATTGTCCGTAATTCCGAGAGAAGATACAGACGGTACTTTGACTGGTGATCTGGAAGAAATCAGTAAAAGCTGGAATGATTCCAAAGCTGCGAAAAAGGGACTCGTATTTGTGGTTGACGGCAATCTTAAGATGACAGACGGAAAGCCGGATGCAAGTGTTGAGATAGATGGTGTGACCTATACGGTTAGTAATGATCCTCAGCGGGGAACCCCTGTTCTTACTGTTACACCAAAGGGTGATGCAGTGGAAGGGAAAGATACCGTTACCGTTCAGTATCAACTGGTTGAACTCAATGAAGACGGAACGGTGAAATACAATACAGTTCCGGATCCTGATGAACCGGATGCTACAATTCAGGAATTGGCGAAGATAACTCCTGTCATTACAACAACCAATTATCTCTATAAAGCTAACGGGGACATCTATGTTTTGGACTACGGTCTGAATGTGAATCTGGCTAATAAGACAGCAAATAAGGATGGCATGTTTGAAAACGATAAGTTTGCGAATCCAAGCCTGACAGGTACAACAAGCACTTATTGGAATACGGCAGCAGGTGAGAATAAAGCAACTGCCAGTGCAGATACTACGGTGTCTCAGAATATAAAAGCCGTTACTGGTATGTATGGAACGATAACACCTACAGACACGGCCAATAGTTATGCAATCAGTGATACCGTAAATCCGACTGTAACCTATTCGATGAATAAATTCATGGATGGTAAGGATTATTATAACTATGGTGTTATGCTGAAAAGATCGGCTGATATCAAGGATAATCAGACTTCCAACCGTTTCCGCCTGCATGTGACATCGGATGTTACGATAATGCCAGCAAGTGTGGTTTACTATGAGGATAACTTCAATGCCGGAGCAGATACTAATGACAGCAGTATGAAGATTGTCTATACAGGAGATAATACAACAGCAGGAACATCCTTAGATCTTGTTCAGAGCAATGGTCAAATTGAACAATACGGTCATGATGATGCCTATAACACAGTTGGTAATCAGCAGGACAGCGGCGGAAGTTCAACGATGCTGACTGCAAATGGTTACAATACCAAGGCAATTTTCACCTTTACCGGCACCGGATTTGACATTCTTGCACGTACCACCACAGAGACAGCAGGTATTGTGTACAGCATTGAAAAATATGATTCAAGTACTGGTAAGTATTCGTTCTTTAGAATGGGTGCAGTTGATACCTATTATATAAATGGCGCTTTGTATCAGCTTCCGGTTATTCATGAAGAAGGTATGGCGCATGGTACCTACCGTGTGACTCTGGGTATTAAGCAGACAGGTAATCTTCTTATTACAAAAGATGAAGCTGGAAATGTAATTAAAACAGAGGATAGCAGAAAGTACGTTGTTTATCTGGACGGTATCCGCATCTATAATCCGTTAGGTGAAAGCGGAGATCAGGCATATATTGCAAGCGAGCAGGATGTTACGGTTTCTGAGATACCGGGATTGATTGCAGGTGATGGTACTGTTACAGACAAAGGTATGATTGACGAAGAAGGTAATATAATCAACAGTCAGGTTGTTGACGGCGCAACGGCAGCGATTGCTTCTTATGGTCCCGATGATAATGGCGTTATGGGTCTGTTACCACTCGGCACTACATGGGGTGAGGTGTCGACAGAGGATTCATCCGCTCCCAGTGAGTCGGTTTTGACATACCTGAATGCCGGTCCGAACAATGAGTTATATCTGGATGAGTCGGCAGCGTTGGCTTTTGTAGTAAAAGCAACGGATGCTGTCAATACACTGCAGATTGAAGCAAAGTTAGTGGATGTCCAGGGAACGGAAAATTTTCAGGAATCCAGTGGCCTGAAGCTGCGTGCGTTAAGTAATAAGAGCGGATCTGTGGAAGAAAAGACGATTGATACCGTTTATTCATCTACAGCAATGTATTACAGAATCCCGGTTGAAGAATGTATTTCATTGGGCGGAGGCTATTATCTGGTTGCAATTTTGGGAAATTCAGATTTGGAGGAAGGCGGTTCACATGTATTGTCATTCTCTAATTTGAAACACAAAAATTACACGCTTGGAAGTCCATATGATACCAAAGAATATGATGCGAGTGGCTACCTTGCAGCAAATGCGGAAATATCAAATAACTTTGTGTCAGTGAATCTTAAAACAGGTCTGAAGAAGAACACATGGCAAAGTTTTAATGATCATAGTGTTACATTGACCAAAAATGTATTTGGTGAGGGGAACGACCCGGTATTTACCATGTATTATATGAGGGCTGACGGTGAAAAAGTAAAGCTTTCTGTAACAGCGAAGAAAGTAAGTGATGATGATAAGACGTATCAATTACGGTTTAAAACACCGAATGCAAAGGGAAATTTCCCGGTTGAAATTCATTATGTCATTGATGGTGTGGAGTCTGGCGACTATATTTCAACGACAATGAAAGTGACAAAATAAGGAGGGCGGTAAACAATGAAGAATCTTTATGAAAAGCCGGCAGTGTTGGTAGAGAATTTCACGTTGTCTGAAAACATTGCCTCATGTGATCCAAGCTTTTCGAATAATATGAATGTTGAGGATTTAATCGCTGATGTGCAGGGATTTACCGGTTATTTTACTAATGAATACGGCTGTATGAATATGGCGGATTCGAACGTTGACTATATGACACCGAATGGTCAGAAGTTATGTTATCATACCAGTTCGGCTGTTGTATTTTCTTCTTAACAAAAATCTGTTATAATAGTGCGGGCAAAGTTTGCCCGCACTATTTTTATATCAAGGAGTATTATGTACAATTATTTTTTTGAAATAGCAAAGTTGGTGTTTGAAATTACTTCCCCTGCACCGATTGCGTTTTTACCCTGCATGGAGCCATTTCGAATAGAGGATTCACAAAATATTGACTTGTATTATCATGTGAAAATAGAGAAATTGCCAATTGAGGTTCAGGATACCATATCAAAAGGGGATCTCTCTATTTTAAATCAGGCGGGGCGCTTTGTCAGAATCAGGCATGTTCCGGTCAATGGTCAAAGTAAACCAACCTTTCTGTGCCCATTAGAACAAGAGGGACAGTACGAATTATATGTACCGAAAAGCATGATGAAAGATGGTCAGCTTTTTCATGGTCTGCAAATTTGGAATTTCCTTGCACCTGAGGAGGGAGTGCTTGCTCATCAGGCTTTTATACTGCATTCTTCTTTCGTTGTCTGGCATGGACAGGGCATTCTTTTTACTGCCCCTTCCGGTACGGGAAAATCTACACAGGCTGATTTGTGGGAGCAATATGAGGATGCAGATATTTATAACGGTGACCGCACAATTGTCCGCAGGATCAATGGCAGTTATTATGGCTTCGGTTCACCATATGCAGGTTCTTCCGGGATTTACCGCAATGAGTCTGCGCCCATTTGTGCAATTGTAGTATTGACGCAGGCTCCCGAAAATCAAATATGGAGGTTGAGGGGAAAACAGGCGTTTTTACCATTGTTTCGGGAAACATTGGCGAATACATGGAATCCTGCCTATATGGAGTCGATGACGGATTTGCTGTTGGATGCTGCTGTAACGATACCAGTTTTTCATCTGGCCTGCCGTCCTGACCGGGATGCAGTGGATCTTGTGAAAAAAACTTTATTATCTTGTGCAAAGTGGTAGTTTTTTGAATTCCAGCAGCTTCCCCATCTTCCTATACAATACATCATCCAAAGTGGTAATTTCCAAATCATCAGGATTCGTATAGCTGGTTTGGTTCAGTGCGTTATAAAGCTCCAGAATGCTTTGGTTGTCAGAAAATAAAAGACGGATAGTTCTTTGAAATATTGTACATCTGTTATATAACAAAAGTGAGTAAAAGGTCGATATTTCCAGAAAAACAATTATTTAGAAGGTTATGAAATAAGATCCATTGTCTGTAGTTCTGATTTTTGTTATAATAAGCGAAAGTAGTTTCTCTATATAGTTTTACAGAAGGGACTCTATGTGGAGAAAAGGAAAGAAAAACAAAACCAAAGGGGAATTTGTCTGGTTCACAGCAGCATGAGGATGCAATTTTTTGGCGATGAACGTCTGTTCTGTCTGAGCGTTGGAGGAAAAGATTAAGGCGGTGGAATAAGAATAGAACAAGGGGAGGAGTAAAACGTGGATAAATGCTATAAATCGTGGCAGTTTGGCATTGATTTTCTATTATTATGGTGTTATGCTAATGATATTAAGGGATTTCTTTCGAATGGTCCGGATAAATTAGCAGAGCGTGGAGTTCTGAAAGAAAGGCAGAATGAGAGATGAAAAATAAAAAAGTATTCTGGAGGACGTTGTTGGTTATTTCCCTGACAGGCGGTATCTGCTGTATGGGATTTGTTACCTGGTATCTGTATCAGGATTATCAGGCACGGAAAACATACGAAGATATTCGGGAAACAGTGGAGACAGAGCAGCCACCTGTGGATAACGAAGAGAATCAAGGATCAGAAGGAGAGGAAGCACAACTTCCGGATGATGTTTTTCAGAGTTCCGATAATCCCATTGATTTCGTGAAACTTCAGGAGATTAATCCGGATATCTATGCATGGATCCGGATTCCCGATACGCAGATTGATTATCCGATTGCGCAGCGGGCTGGGGATGACGGTTATTATCTGCATCATGATATGTATGGAGAAGACAGATTTGCAGGATGTATCTATACGGAGGACTGCAACAGCCGTGAATTTACAGATCCCAATACCGTAATCTACGGGCACAATATGAAGAATGGATCTATGTTCCGGGGGCTACATCAGTTTGCAGACAGTTCGTTCTTTCAGGAACATCAGTATGTCTATATCTACACGCCGGATGAAGTGCTGGTATACCGGATATTTGCGGCGTATCTCTATGATGACCGGCATATTATGAATTCTTTTGATTTTAATGATAAAGACGTATTTTCACAATATCTTGATGATATCTATAATGTCCGGGCGATGAATGCCAATATCAGGGAGGATGTCCGGGTCACAGCAGATAATAAAATTATTACACTGGCAACCTGCTACGGCGGAGATTCCCGTTTTCTGGTGCAGGCGGTCCTAAATTAAGGGATGAATGCAATGAGTGAAGAAAAAGATAAAGTTGAAGAAAAAGATGCCGCTGTGACAGAAACGGCGGAGGATGAAACAAAGAATCAGGATGCGGAACTTGAGGCGCTGAATGATGAGTTTTTTCGTGAAATGGACATACAGGGAGCGGACATTTCGGAAGGAGACCGGCATCTGTCCGAAGAAAAGAAGAAGAAATTGTCCGATCGAAAAAAAGTAAGTAAAAAAAAGAAAAAGATTCGTCCGTTTCATGTTCTTGTAGCGATTCTCTGTCTGATTCTTGCTCTCGCTGTTATTGGGGTGGGCATACTTCTGTTTCTCAGAAGTCAGGGAGAAAGTATGCTGAGACAAGGAGAGATTAAGGAAGATATTACTGCTCCGGATGGTGTGCAGATCGAGGAAGACGGGAAATATGTTATTTACAATGGTGAAAAATATTGCTATAATGAACATATTATTAATATTCTCTGTATGGGCATTGACACCTCAATTCAGGGTACAGAGGAAGGCGTGATTGGAGAAAATGGTCAGGCGGATGCAATTATCCTTGCTGTCATTGATACCCAGACCGGACAACTGCATTTGGTTAATATTTCCAGAGATTCGATGGTTGATGTGAATCGGTATAATGTGGAAGGAAAGTATCTGGGAACAGAGAAGATGCAGCTTTGTCTTGCTTATTCCTATGGAGACGGAAAAGATGATAGTTGTCTCAATACGGCACGGTCGGTTTCGCGACTGATGTATGGAATGCCGATTCATGCATGGGCAGCTATTGATTATTCCGGAATCAGCGTACTGAATGATGAGGTCGGTGGAGTGACGGTAGAGGTACTTGAGGATCTTTCTTCTAAGGATCCGGCATTGGTTGCAGGCAGGACTGTGACCTTAACCGGTCAGCAGGCACATACGTATGTAAGAACCAGAGATACCAGTCTTCTGGAGTCAAATAATCAACGTATGGCAAGGCAGAAGCAATATATGACCGCATTTCTGAAGACATTTTTCAGTAAAACGAAATCTGATTTGACGCTTCCTCTCAAACTGTATCAAAATGCGGCAGGGTATATGGTAACGGACATTGGTCCCCAGGAAACCGTATATCTTTCGTCGTTGGTATTGCAGAAGGGGTTCACAGAAGGGAATATGGATTCTGTTCCGGGGCAGATTGTACAGGGGGAAGTTTATGCCGAATTTATTCCGGACGACAAAGCGCTCTATGAATTGATTTTGAAAGTGTTTTATACAAAGGTAGATGAATGAGACAGAGCTGATTTTCGGAAAGATTGAATGGGGCAGAATATAAATTAACATTGACACTGTCTTGCAGTGTTAATATAGATACTCAATATATCGAAAGATATAAGATTAAGTTTTAAGATAGGAGGCTAATTATGAAGAAAAGAATTGCAGCAGTTGCTTGTGCATTGATGATGACATTCAGTATGGCAGTAAATGTTATGGCAGCGCCAAGTCCGACGGGTAACAGAGATACATCAGCATCTCGCGGCGGCTCATCAGATGCGCCGAAAACAGGGGAAGGCGATTTGATGATTTATGGGCTTGCAGCAGCCCTGTTATGCTCCGGAGCAGCAGTTGTTTCACAGAAACGGCTGAAAGCGCTGAAATAAAAGAAAATCTGAGAAGGTGTTAAGCGATCCTTCAAAGACGGATATTATTGGAAGGTTTCATTGATGGGTAAGGTAGCAGGCCAGCTTGGAGCGGAATAAGACCGTTCCGGCTGGCTTTTGCTGTACAGTAATGTGGTAGTGAGTCGGACAGTTCTGATATGTAATTTTTGGAAGGTTAGGATGGTTCGAAAAAGAGTGCAAAAATCTTGGATTATGTTATAATAATATAGGAGACTACAAGGGGGAAGAAAGGTGGAGACGGGAGTATTATGAAAAAATTAAAAGAAATGCTTGTCAATAAAGAGATGCTGCTTCGTGAAATCGGGCTGTTACTGCTGGACCTGGTGATTGTTATTGTCAGTATGGCCGGAGCGCTGTGGATCCGCTTTGATTTCCGTTTTACGGATGTGGAAGATGTTTTTTGGAAAACGCTTCAAAGTTATATCCATATTAATTTGATCTGTACAGTGTTTGTATTTTGGGCATTCAGACTTTACAGCAGCCTGTGGCGTTTCGCGAGCATTGTGGAGCTGAAAAATATCATTATTGCGACGGTTCTTTCTACGGCGCTTCAGAGTATGGGGATGTGGTATATGAAATTGTCAATCCCCAGAAGTTATCCGTTTCTGTATCTGTTATTGCTTACGGTTTTCACAATTGCTACCAGGTTTTCCTATCGGTTTACCCGGATCGCAGTTCATAATTATAAGAATTTTAAAGATAAGCAGCCTGTAAGGACGATGGTTATCGGGGCAGGCGCCGCAGGTTATATGATTGTACGTGAGATGAATAACAGTAAGCATTTGAACCGGAAAATTCCATGTATTATTGATGATGATCCGGTCAAAGTGGGAACTTATCTGCAGGGGATTCCTGTTGTAGGCGGGAAGGAAAAGATTCCGTATTTTGCAGAAAAGTATCGGATTGAAGAGATTGTAATTGCGATTCCGACGATTTCACGAAGAGGACAGCAGGAACTTCTGGAGATTTGTCAGGCAACGTCCTGCAAGATTCTGACTTTGCCGGGACTTTATCAGCTTGTGAATGAAGAAGTCAGCGTATCCATGCTGCGGGAAGTTCAGATCGAAGACCTGCTTGGCAGGGAACCGATCAATCTGCAGACAGAGGAGGTTATGGATTATGTCAGCGGAAAGGTCATTCTTGTAACAGGTGGAGGGGGGTCCATTGGAAGTGAGATTTGCCGGCAGCTGGCATTGCATGCGCCCAGACAGTTGATTATTTTGGATATCTATGAGAATAATGCGTATGAGATACAAAATGAACTGCTGCGCAGACATCCGGATTTGAATCTTCTGGTGCTGATTGGTTCTGTACGGAACCATGAACGGATTGATTCTATTTTTGAGAAATATCGTCCGGATCTTGTGTTCCATGCAGCGGCGCATAAGCATGTTCCTCTTATGGAAGTAAGCCCCAATGAAGCAATTAAGAACAATGTGCTTGGAACATGGGTAGTTGCGAATGCTGCCGATAAGTTTGGGGCAAAGAAGATGGTTTTGATTTCGACAGATAAAGCGGTTCGTCCGACGAATATTATGGGGGCTTCCAAGCGAATCTGTGAATTGATTGTACAGAGCTTTGCCCAGAAGTCCCATACAGAATATGCAGCTGTCCGCTTTGGAAATGTATTGGGAAGTAATGGAAGTGTAATTCCGTTATTTCGAAAGCAGATTGCGGAAGGCGGTCCGGTTACCGTTACACATCCGGAGATTATCCGGTATTTTATGACGATTCCGGAAGCAGTAAACCTTGTTCTGAAGTGCGGTGCATTGGCCCGGGGTGGGGAAATATTTATTCTGGATATGGGAGAACCGGTAAAGATTTTTGATCTGGCAATGAAGATGATACGTCTTTCCGGGTATGTTCCGGACAAAGATATAGAAATTAAGTTCACCGGACTGCGGCCCGGAGAAAAGCTGTATGAAGAATTGCTGATCAGTGAAGATAATTTGAAGAAAACAGACAATGACAGAATTTTTGTCGCTCAGCAGACGGTGGTGGAGGACGAATGGATACAGGAAAAGGTCCGGAATGTAATACATAAAGCATTTGAAGAAAATTGCGATGTACGGTCGCTGGTAAAAGAACTGGTACCAGAATATGTAATACGAAATAACAATGATGTGCTTGAAGAGGCAGCAATCACGAAACATGAAGAGTGACATCATAAAAACAGGAGACGTCTTAGAAAACGTCTCCTGTTTTTATGATGTTTTAAAATATATTGTAAGTAGATCTTACTCTACCGTAACAGTCAGTGTCCTGGTAAGAGCGGTACTGTCATTGGAAGAAACATTATAATATACCGTATAAGTTCCAGGCACCTGAGTGTCGATTTCACCACTGACCTGAATCAGGTGAAGCAGTGAGTTTCCGTCAGTGTCAAGTGCCATTCGGACATATGCCAACGGGACAAAAGGAGAACCTGCAGGTATCGTGACGCTGTCAGTAGTCAGTACAATGACCGGACGCGGATTTGCCAATTGGAAATCGGCTTCTACAGTGGCAGTATCATGAAAGAGGTTTGTAACCTTAAAGGTATAATGTACAATTCCGGGCTTATTCTCATCCTGCGTATGAGAGAAGGTAATGGCAGAAGTAATATCATTGCCATATCCATCATCAGCATGGAAACTTCCGTTTGGCGGCAGGATAGAAAGTACGGAATCCAACAAAAGCTCATCAATTTCCGGAAGCGTTGTCGGAAGTGTAATAGAAGGTCCCTTATAATTCAAAAGTTCTAAAGAACGGTAAGCAGTAATCAGTCCGGTGCTTGTATTTGCGGAATACCTGACAATCTTTTGTGAAGGAAGTCCGCCGCTGTAGATTTCAGTGGAAATTCCGGAGTTTGATACTGTGCCGTCCGGTGCTGTTAACGAAACACCATGTAACAAATTCAGACCAGTGCCGCCGCTATAGGTCAGAACTTCAGGATCAAAGAAGAAGGTATGTTTGTTTAAAATAATACCGGGTGTTCCTGAAGGCTGCGGTGTGGGTTGCTGTACAGGCTGAGATGCAGGCGGCTGTACGGGTTGCTGCTGCACAGGTTGCTGCTGTGAAGGATTTTCCGGTGCCTGGGAAGATGAACTTCCTGACGAGGCGTTTCCATTTGTCTGGAGGAAAGATGTAACATTCCCCGTCACTCTCGAAGCGGAGGAAGCAGCATTGTTGGTTGCAGTGCTGGCGGCGGCAGGCGTACTGCCGTTTGCGGAACTGCTGTCAGGAGTAGTGGAACTTCCTGAAGCGGTCAGAGACAGATCAGCCTCTACTGCAGTAATGTCGTTAAAGAGGTTTGTGACTGTAAAGGTATAATGAACAACCCCAGGATTTGCCTCATCCTTTTTGTAACTGAATGTAACAGCGGGGGTGATGTCATTACCATACCCGTCGTCAGCACGAAAGGTGCCGTCTGTCGGCATAACGAACAGAACAGAATCCAAATGAGCATCATCAATCGCAGGAAGAGATTGAGGAAGCGTGATGGAAGGTCCGTTATAGTTCTGAAGGTGTAACGAACGGGAAGCGGTGACCCGTCCCGAATCGGTGTCAGCAGAATACTCAACAATCTTATGCGACATGGAATCACCAGTACGGATATGCGTAAAAATCTGTGCATCCGAAATTGTACCATCCGGAGCTGTTAATGAAACGCCGTTTAAAAGATCTAACTGTGAACTTCCGTCATAGGTCAAAGCTTCCGGATCAAAAGAAAAGGAATATTCAGACGAAGTGTTCTCAGCCATTTGCGAAGCTGAGAGAACAGCCGCGGAAATCTCATTTTCTTCCGGGTGGCGGTTGAAAATCGAAAACGGTTCATAGTTAAATAGAAAAAGCGCAACCAGGTTGCCAACGCCAAAAACACAGATGGCGGGTTTTAAAATGGAAGAAACAGAATGCTTTTTCAGACCCATTTGCAAAAAACTCCTTTCTTAAATTCATTATAAAATAAATATAGTATCTCTATCCTAACACAAAGAGTAAAATTTGTTAAGCTAATAGATAAATACATCATTTCTATCTTAACATAAAAAGCAAAGCTTGTTAAGCAAAAATTGAAAAAGTATTTATAAAAAAATATAGAACATTAGGGAGAATATACAAAAAAAGTGATACAAAAAGCAAGGATTTGATGTTTCTTTCCGGTGAAAACTATGCTATGATAAAAGATGCTAATAAATGTGAACGTTTATGATTATAATCAGCAGTTTCGGAGATGATAAAAGAAAGGCTGGACAAAAGAGATGATAGATTTACATGTGCATATTTTGCCGGATTTGGACGATGGTGCAAGAGATATGGACGAATCCCTTGAGATGGCCGAGATTGCGCTTGAAAGCGGTGTGGATACGATTGTGGCAACCCCGCACAGCAATCAGGAAGGAAGATTTGAAAATTATTGTTCGGCGGAGCTGACACAAGTATATCAAGAGTTTTGCAGCAGGATAAAAGAAGAAAGACTTCCGATTACGATTCTTCATGGAATGGAAATCTTTGCATCTGAAGAAATTGGAGAGAGAGTCAGCGCGGGGATGCTGATGGGGCTGAATCATTCAAAGTATTATTTGATGGAGTTTCCTTTTGAAGCCGATCCGTGGTGGATGGGAGAACGTGTGGAAGATCTTCTGGCTGTAGGTAAGATCCCTTTGATTGCACATCCGGAGCGTTACGAAGCGGTGCAGGACTATCCAACACTGGTTTATGAGTGGCTGCGGATGGGGTGTCTGACCCAGGTGAATAAAGGAAGCCTTTTTGGAAAATTTGGCAGAAGACCCCAGCAGGCAGTAGAAATTTTGCTCCAGAATGATCTGGTAACCTGCGTGGCAAGCGATGCTCACAGTCCTTATATGCGTACAACTTATATGGGAGATGCCGAGGGCTATCTGGAGGAAGTGTTTGGAGACAGGAAGGCATATCTGTTATTGACGAAAAATCCCGAAACGATTATAAGAAATGGAAGGATTTCACCGCATGGCCGGATGCCGGAAAAGAGACGTTGGTATTACTGGTAAGGACAAAATATAGAACCTGTTGTGTAGGACCAGGTAAAGAGGCAGGAGAGTATAATGAGAAGAGTACGGATGCTGAGTATCTTAATATTTGCAGCTGCGTTGGTGGTATTCTGGTTTGGCAAAATGCATGAGTTAACAAGTGCAGACTTTGCCGGACCGAAGATTGAAATGGCGGAGACGACAATTATGGTAGCTGCCGGAACGTCAGAGGAAAGTCTTCTTGCAGGCGTATCAGCAGTGGATTTGAAGGATGGGGATGTTACAGGCAGTCTGGTTGTGGAAAGTAAGGGCAACTTTATAGAAAAAGGGAGAAGAGAGATTACCATAGCAGCATTTGACTCGGATCATCATGTGACAAAGGCAACAAGGGAGGTTATATACAGCGATTATCATTCACCTACGTTTTCTTTAAGTGCTCCTTTGAAATTTCCAACAGGTGTTCAGAATATTTTAAGCGAAATGAGCGCACAGGATGTACTTGACGGGAATCTTACGGAAAACATCAAGATTTCCAGTGAGTATAAGCTGGATGTTACGACTCCGGGAACATATCCGATGCTGTTTACAGTTTCAAACAGTGCAGGGGACGTTGTTGAGTTACCGGCTAATGTGGAGATTTATGATCCAAGTGAAGAGAATTTGAAACCACAGATTGTGCTTACCCAGTATTTGGTGTATACAGTGCCGGGTGTACCGGTAAATCCGTGGGAATATGTGCGTTCTATTTCAATGGAGGGGAATGAGTACATTCGCAGTGATGATGGGGTTTTTCGCGATATGTTGCCGGAAGAGGAACAGGAGAGAACTGAGATTCGTCCGGAGGAAGTGGCAGTAATACAGAATTTTGATTACGGGACACCCGGGGTATATGAAGTAGTTTACCAGATTACGGGAGCAGATGGTGTTGCCGGAACAGCCACATTGATTGTAGTGGTAAGCGAATGAGGAGGAGGATGAATGGATAACAAGCAAGGATTCGCAGTACAGATAGATCCTGTCAGCATGATAAAGGATGTCAGCAGGCAATGGTGGGTCATACTGATTCTCTCTTTATCTGCCAGTCTGTTTGCTTTTGTGTGGGCAGAGAAGACATATCAGCCTCGTTATACAGTTACTTCAACGTTTGTTGTGACGGCAAAGGGTATGAATAGCAATATCTATCAGAATCTTTCATCGGCAAAGGAATTGGCTGAGAGTTTCTCACATGTTCTGGACAGTAATGTGCTGAAGAAAAAAGTGACAGAGGATTTGGGGATGAGCAGCTTCAGGGCAGAAACTGCTGTCTCAATCCTTCCGGAGACGAATCTGATGGAGCTTACAGTGACGGCAGATTCTGCAATGGAGGCATTTTTGGTAATGCGTTCGATCATGAAGAATTATAACAGCGTTTCGGATTACGTAATTGAAAATGTGATACTTGAAGTACTGCAGAGTCCCAAAATTCCCACAGGTCCGATCAACAGTCTGAATTCCGGCGGAGTGGCAAAGAAAGCCTTTTTCATAGCAGCTGTATTTTTCACACTTTGTTTTGCCGCAGCTTCTTATTTTAAAGACACAGTGAAAAACGAAAAGGAATTTTCGGAAAAGGTTGACGCCAAGATGCTTGGACGGATTTATCACGAAAGGAAGGCAAAATCTTTGAGAGATCTGAAACATGTTCGATCGGTCTCTCTTTTGATTACCAGCCCTCTGTTGAGTTTTCGTTTTGTAGAGTCCAATAAAATGATGGGATCCAGGGTTCGGAGTCATATGGATAAAAAGGGTGCCAAGGTTGTACTGGTTACCAGTGTGACAGAGAATGAGGGAAAATCAACAGTTGCTGCGAATCTGGCTGTTTCTCTTGCGCAGGAGAATAAAAAAGTGCTGTTGATGGATTTTGATTTCCGAAAACCGGTTCAATATAAGATTTTGGAAATTTCGCCAGATAAGATTGCGAATCTGCCGGAGGCGCTGATGAAAAAAGGCGAATTGAAAAATATTATTCAGAAACATGAAGAAAGCAATTTATATGCCGTACTGAATAATAAGGCAACTGCTTCAATCAGTCCGTTGATGGAAAGCGGCGCAATCCAGAAAGCATTGGAATTTTTTCGAAATAAAATGGATTATATCGTTCTTGATACTTCACCGATGGCGCTTGTGTCGGATACAGAGGAGATTGCAAAGCTGGCAGATGTCTCTCTTCTGGTTGTTCGTCAGGATATAGCGCTTGCAAAGGAGATTAACGATATTATAGATGTTCTGAACGAGGCCGGAGGAAATGTGATGGGCTGTATCTTCAATGATGTGACGGGCGGACCAGTCAGCGGAGGCAGTCATTATGGATATGGAGGGTATTATGGAAGATACTATGGAAAACGGGCAGAATAGCCAGGAACTCAGTGCCGGTATTCTTTATCTGACAACACTCCTGGATGATATGTGGAGAGGCTTAAAGAAATTCTACTGGATCTGTATTCTGATCATCAGCGGTTCAGCTACGGTTTTCTTTATCCAGGCACAGCGAAGTTATAGTCCTGTGTACGAGGCATATTCTTCGTTTGTAGTAAATACAAAAACAGCATATGCTTATGAGAGTACTTATTATAATAAAACAGCGGCGGCACAGATGAGCAGGACATTTCCATATATTATGACCAGTGGTGTGCTGAATCAGGTTGTGGGGGAAAGCCTTGGGCTGAACTATGTACCTGCAAGTATTACCGCAGAAGCCATGGAGGATACGGCGCTGTTTACCATCCGGGTTAACGCAGGTGACCCGCAGATGGCATATAAGGTACTTCAGGCAGTTATTGATAATTATCCGACTGTGGCAAAATATATTATTGGAGATACGCAGCTTACATTGATGGATGAAAGCGGAGTACCGGAAAGTCCGGTCAATCCGCCCGATTACCTGTCAGATGCCATGCATGGATTAACAGCAGGACTAATGGTAAGTATGGCGTTATTATTCCTGTATGCAGTTACAAGAAATACCGTTCGAAGAGAAGAGGATCTGAAAAGCCGTCTCAGTATCAACAGTCTGGGAAGCATACCGAGAATCAGGCAGAAAAAGCGAAGCAACGAAAAAGCAAAATCACTTCTGATCGACAAAAAGAATCAGGCTGCTGTTCTTGGAGAAAGCTTTCGTGCTGTCCGTACAAAGATTCTCAAGGAGACGGAGAAATCAAAGATGCAGTATCTTATGATTACCAGTGCAGCAGCGAGCGAAGGAAAGACAACATTTGCCATGAATATGGCAATTGCACTTGCCAGCAAAGGTAAGAAAGTAATCTTGATTGATCTGGATCTGAGGAATCCTTCAGTGGCGCCTGGTATGCTGCAGGAGGAAAGCGAATCAGAGGAAACAAAAGAGCAGGAATATGGAATCAATGATGTACTGGAAGGAACGGTTACGGTGGATCAGGCACTTTATTCCTATGGCGAAAACGGTTTACGGATTCTGCCGTGTTTCAGACCGGTATCAAATCCAACCAGATTATTGGGAAGTGAGCAGATGAAGGGGATTCTTGATGAACTAAAGGGAGAAGCAGACTATATTCTTGTGGATACGCCTCCCTGCGGTATTATCTCAGATGCTTCACTGGTTGCCCGTTATATGCAGGGGGCGATTGTAGTAGTTCGTCAGGATTATGCAAGGATTGACAGAGTCATGACCGGGGTTGAGACACTTTCGGATACCGGTGTAAAGATGCTGGGCTATGTTTTGAATGGAACAGAGGCAGGCATAACAGGTTACGGATACGGTTATGGATATGGTTATGGATACGGCTATGGCTATGGTTATGGAAAAAGATATGGTTATGGCTATGGAAGAAGATATGGCTATGGATACGGCTATGGCTATGGTTATGGAGAAAAGAAGCACAGAAGAGGATTCAGAAGGCACAGGGAAACAGAAGAAACGAAAACTGCCAATGTTGAAGAAAAAGACAAATCATAAAGGCGTAATTGCAATATGCTGCACTATTTTCGTGTAATGTGCAGCATATTCCTTATCGCAGGGAGCGAACTGTGAGGATACTGAATGATATTATGTGAATAAACGAGGGAACAGAATGGAAAACAGAAACGAACTCACCGGAAGGCAAAAGAATTATATCATATTAAAAAGGGGAATAGACATCATTTTGTCACTTTGTGGAATTGTGATTCTTTCTCCACTGTGGCTGCTGCTTGCAGCTGCAGTAAAATGTGAAAGCAAAGGTCCGGTTTTGTTTAAACAGAAAAGGGTGGGAATCAACAAAAAACATTTTTACATATTAAAATTCCGTACGATGCGTACAGACACGCCTAAGGACATGCCAACGCATCTGCTTAAAAATCCGGATCAATATATTACGAAGGTTGGAAAATTCTTAAGGAAGACATCATTGGATGAATTACCTCAGATTTTCAATATATTGAAGGGAGATATGAGTATTGTAGGACCAAGACCGGCGCTTTGGAATCAGTTTGATCTGATTGAAGAAAGGGACAGGTATGGGGCAAACAGTGTGCTACCTGGTCTTACAGGCTGGGCACAGATTAATGGAAGAGATGAGCTTGAGATTCCGGAGAAAGCAAAACTGGACGGAGAATATGTGAAAAATATAGGTTTTGTGCTGGATTTGAAATGCTTTTTCAAAACAGTTCTATGTGTTGCGAAAGAGGATGGTGTTGCAGAGGGAATGGAGAAGGAAAGCTACAAAAATGAAAAAAAGGCAGTTGTTTTCGATTCTCAGGCAGCAGCAAAAAAATCTGAAGATTCGTCAGGAAGGGAGCATCAGGCATGAATAAGGTGCTGATTATAACAAATCATTCCTACATGCTGTATCAGTTCCGGAGGGAACTGATACAAGAATTAAGGAAGGAACATGAAGTGGTCTTAAGTATGCCATTTGTGGGGCATGAAGACGACTTTCAGGCAATGGGAATTCGTTGTATAGAGACGAATGTGGACAGGCGCGGAATCAATCCAAAGACGGATCTGAGATTATTGAAAAACTATTTTCGATTACTGAAGGAGGAAAAGCCGGATCTGGTGATTACGTATTCCATAAAGCCGAATGTCTATGCGGGGTATGCTTGTTCCAGACTGGGGATTCCGTATTATGCCAATGTTCAGGGGCTGGGAACGGCGTTTCAAAAGCCGGGGTTGACACAATTTGTGACTCTGCTTTACAAAACTGCTTTTCGTAAAGTGGAATCTGTATTTTTTGAAAATGAGGTGAATGCGGAAGAATTCCGAAAACGAAAAATTATATCTGAGGGGAAACAGAGAATTCTTCGTGGCGCTGGTGTGAATCTGGAATATTACAGTCAGCAGCCGTATCCCGCAGGAAATTCAGAAGGCAGACCAGTTCGTTTTTTGTATCTGGGACGTATTATGAAAGAAAAAGGAATAGATGAACTTTTTACGGCAGTCAGAAGACTTCGGGAAGACAACAATAAGTTTATTCTGGATTTGGTCGGTTTTTTTGAAGATGAATACAAGCAGCAGGTAGAAGAGATGCAGAAAGACGGAGTGGCTGTATTTTATGGATTTCAGCAAGATCCCCGCCCCTATTATGCCGCCGCTGATTGTATTGTATTGCCCAGTTATCATGAAGGTATGAGTAATGTCCTGCTTGAAGCGGCTGCCACAGGAAGAGCTGTTATTACAAGTGATATTCCGGGGTGTCGGGAAGCGTTAGAGAATGGAAAAACAGGTCTGTTGTGTAAAGCAGGAGATACGGACAGCCTGTATCAGGCAATGAAGAGATTTCTGGAAATGTCTTCCGGTCAGCGTGCCAAGATGGGGATAGCAGGGCGGCGGAAGATGGAAAAAGAATTTGACAAGCAGATGGTAGTGAGAGAGACAATGGAAACACTGAGGTGTTGAGATAATAAGGTCTGAAAATAACTTTGTGGGAGAAAGGACATCTTTGCAAAAAGAATAGAGAGGATTAATATGACAGGGAGTTATACCTTGGTTTTTGTTTGGGTGGGGTTTATTGCATTGGTTGGTCAATATGGCAATGTATATCAAACAGAGATTGTTGCCGGAAAAAAAGAGCGACGAGTCAGGTGGATGTTTGCATTTCTGGCATTTCTTCCGTTGATCTGGTGGGCGGCAACAAGAGGTGAGTTTATGGATACGGGAGGTTATATTACTGCCTATCGGACCATGCCGTCTTCGTTGGGGGAGATGGGTGCCTTTTTGGAAACCGTGAATAAGGACAAAGGCTTTTTTGCCCTGGGTGTTTTGATTAAGTCAATTGTTGGTGATAACTATGTGTATTATTTTGGGGTAATTGCGTTTATCCACGGAATGGCGCTGATTACTGTGTTTCGAAAATATTCTTCGAATTATTGGCTTACAATTTTTCTGTTTGTTGCATCCACAGATTATCTGTCATGGATGCACAATGGGATTCGGCAGTTTACGGCAGTATCCCTTATTTTCGCAGCTGCATCATTCATTTTAGATAAAAAATATGTGAAGACGATTTTGATTATTTTATTGGCTTCAACCATGCACCAGTCAGCCTTGCTGATGCTCCCGGTTATTTTTATGGTTCAGGGGAAGGCATTTAATAAAAAAACAGTAATGGCTTCTGTTGTAGTTCTGGTTGGTATGATGGCTGCGGATCGTTTTACCGGGATTCTGGACAATTTATTAGCGGATACCCAGTACACCAACGTAGTAAGCGATTGGCAGACCGGAAATGATGACGGTACCAATCCAATTCGTATCCTGGTATATTCTATGCCTACGCTTCTGGCATTTTTGGGCTATAAGGATATTCGCAAGGCTGATGATCCGGTCATTAATCTGGCTTGTAATATGAGTATGATTTCGACAGCTCTTTATTGTTTGAGCGGAGTGACATCCGGAATTTTTATCGGTCGTCTTCCGATCTATTGTTCACTTTATGGAACAGGGATTTTATTGCCATGGGAGTTGGAGCATATTTTTACGAAGAAATTGGCCGGAATGGTATTTATATGTATGATCGGTGGTTATCTGGTGTTTTATTATTATCAGACGCATTTTGTTTGGGGTGTTCTTTAAGATTCTACGAAGTGAGGAATAGGATTATGAGAAAAGAAAAAGGATTTGAGGGTAATGAAAAGCAGATTTTGCCGCCTCTGGTCAGTGTAATTATGGGAATCTATAATTGTGAACCAACGTTAGAGGAAGCAATTGAATCAATTCTATCCCAAACGTATACAAATTGGGAACTGATTATGTGTGACGATGGTTCCTCAGATGGAACCTGGGCTGTAGCGGAAAAATATCAGAAAAAGTATCCGGAAAAAATCGTATTGCTTAGAAATTCCCGTAATAAAGGACTCAATTTTACTCTGAACAAATGTCTGTCAAAAGCCCGTGGGCAATATATTGCAAGAATGGATGGAGATGACAGATGCTGCAGGAGCCGTTTTGAAAAGGAGCTGCAGGTGTTTGAGCAGGAACCGGAAATTGATATTGTGAGTTCGGACATGGAATTTTTTGACCACACAGGTGTGTGGGGGAAAATCAGCCATCCGGATTATCCCAAGCCAAAAGATTTTGTCTACGGCAGTCCCTTTTGCCACGCACCCTGTATGGTCAGGAAATGTGCGTTTGAAGCTGTCGGCGGCTATTCGGATGAAAAGCGTTTGCTGAGAGTAGAAGATTATCATCTTTGGGTAAAACTGTATGCGAAAGGATTCAGGGGGAAAAATATTCACCTTCCCCTCTATCAGATGCGGGATGACAGGAATGCCTATGCACGCCGGAAATTTTGTTACAGATTGAACGAATCCTATGTCAAACTTTTTCTGGTGAAAGAGTTAAAGCTTCCGGTATGGATGTCTGTTTATGCGCTGCGCCCTGTTCTTGTAGGTTTGCTTCCGAAGTTTGTATACGACAGGATGCATAAAGCCAGACTGGGAAGTCAGCAGACAATTTAGAGGAGAAAAAAGATGATACCAAAAGTTATTCATTATTGCTGGTTTGGGCGCGGAGAAAAATCCCCACTGGCGAAAAAATGTATCGAAAGCTGGCATAAATATTGTCCCGATTTTGAAATCATAGAATGGAATGAAGACAATTTTGATATTGTTGCGTATCCATACGCTCAGTATTGTTATGAAAATAAGAAATACGCTTTTTTAAGCGATTTTATCCGACTGATCGTTATAAACAGACATGGCGGAATTTATTTTGATACGGACGTTGAAGTTGTAAAACCGTTGGAATCACTTTTGGAGTGTGAGGCATTTTACGGCTTTGAAAATAGCAGCAATGTCAATACCGGACAGGGATTCGGAGCGGAAGCAGGTCATATTACCGTGCAGGCTCTGCTGCAGGAATATCTGAAGATTGAACCTGATTCCCAGGGAAATTACACGCTGGCGGCCTGCCCAAAGCTTAATACACAAGCTTTGTTGTCTCTGGGACTTGAACTGAATGGAATGCGGCAGACAGTGGCGGGGGCTGCAATTCTCCCGGTCGAGTACCTGAATCCTTATGATGATCCCACCGGGAGGCTGCGGAAAACCGACCAAACCTTTTCCATCCACTGGTATTCCAAGAGTTGGATTGGGAAAGGGGAGGTTATCCGAAGTAAGATTACGAAACCGTTTCACAGATTGTTTGGAACCGACTGTTTCAGAAGTTTAAGGAGAAGATAGATGATGGAACAAAACAATTCTTTTCCCGCGTATTCGATTGCAATCAGAACGTTGGGTACATCCGGAGAGAAATACAGAAAACTGTTGGACAGTATTCAGGGATTGACCGTACAGCCTGCTGAAATTTTGGTTGTTCTTCCGGAAGGTTATCAGCCGCCGAAGTACAGGTTGGGATGTGAGAGAATCATTTATTCTCCAAAAGGAATGATTATTCAGCGGTTAAAAGCTCTGGAATATATAAAAAGTGAGTTTGTGCTTTTCTGCGATGATGATGTGGAGCTTGCACCGGATTTTATTGAGAAACTTTATGACCCGCTGTGCAATTCCGGTTTTCAGTGTGCAGCAGGTCCTTTGCTTGAATTTTTCCCACCGGCAGGACCAAAGTATTGGCTGGCATCTCTTTTGGGAGGAGCCTGTGTGATGCTGCATGGCAGGAAAAAGAATTACGTCAGAATTTTGAAGACCGGAGGGTGGTCTTATAATCGTTCCATCGATACGAAATTACATAAAATATATCGGACAGAATCCCTTCCATGGACCTGTTTTTTCATTCGCACAGATGTAATGAAAAAGATTCAATTTGAGGATGAACAATGGTCAGAACGAAATGGCTATGCGGCTTTTGAAGACAGGGCGATGTTTTACAAATTGCTGAAAAACGGATACAGCTCCTGCGTTGTGTCAGATGCCTGTTATAAACATAATGATGGACAAACATCCACAAGAAAACTTCGTCTGGAACCTGTTTATGCAAGAGCATTCAACCATTATGTATTCTGGCACAGATACATTTATACCCTTTCCAGGCATTGGGGAGCACGTCTTTGGGCGAAGCTTTGTATTGGTTATTACATAAATCTGCAGAAAATATATCACATTCTTCTGGTGAACGCGGGAAGGGAAGAGCGGGAAGTTCTACTCACTGTAAAGCGGGGATTTAAAGATGCGAAAGCGTTTGTGAAAAGCTCAGAATACGCAAAACTTCCGAAGGTGATATTGTAAAAATGAAAAGAGAAGGATTATGAAAAAGAAAATACTTGTTGTTTTTACGGGAGCAATGGAGTTGGGCGGAATCGAACGTAGTTTGCTGGGGCTTTTGGATTCCTTTGATTATGAGCAGTATGATGTGGATCTGTTTCTGTATGCTCATCACGGACCGCTGTTTTCCCTGATAAATCCCAGGGTCAATTTATTGCCGGAGGTCAAAGAACTGGCTTACTTAAGGGAGTCGATGAAGGAAAAATTGGCACATGGCTGTTTCCTTTCTGCTGCAATGCGGTTGAAGGATGGGATTGTCTCCCATATAAAGGAAGTGGATTTTGACCGGACCTGGGCGTCAATCATGCGTAGGTGTGCCCCCAAACTGAAAACCCATTATGATATGGCGATCAGCTTTTTCCGGCCGTTTGATTATATATCAGAAAAGGTTGATGCAGACCTGAAAATAGGATGGATACATACTGATTATTCCAGTTTTGATATCAACACAACGGCGTTGTTCAAAGATTATGAACGTCTGGATATGATTGCAGCAGTCAGTGAAGAATGCAAAAAATCTTTTTGTTCCTTATTTCCACAGTTTAATGACAAGACAATTGTTGTTGAAAATATTTTGTCGAAATCTTTTATTCTTAAGCAGGCAGCGGATAAGATGGATGATCCGCTGTTTAAAAGAGAGGAAGATTTTGCATTGCTTTCTGTTGGACGTTATTGTACAGCCAAAAATTTTGATAATATACCTGCCATTTGCAGGATTTTAGTGGAAAAGGGGCTTCCTGTCCGTTGGTATCTGATCGGGTTCGGCGAGGATGAAGCATTGATCAGAGATAAAATCAGGGAAAGCGAAATGCAGGATCATGTGATTCTCCTTGGAAAAAAGGAAAACCCCTATCCATATTTTAAAGCCTGTGATCTATATGTTCAGCCAAGTAGATATGAAGGAAAATGTGTTGCGGTGCGGGAGGCACAGATGCTTTGTAAACCTGTTGTTATTACAAAATATGCCACAGCTTTCAGTCAGCTGCAGGATGGTTATGACGGAATGATTGTGCCGATGGATAATGAAGGCTGCGCCGATGGAATCGCTTCTATACTGCAGGACAAAGAAAAAAGACAGTTGCTGATCGATCATATGCAGACAGGCGACTACACGAATGTAAATGAGATCCGGAAGATTTATGGACTTATGAGTACGCAAAATGAGGAGTGAAAGGATGAATATGCAAAGACCATTGGTTAGTATTATAGTTCCGGTGTATAATGTGGAGAAATATCTGGAACGCTGCATACAAAGTCTGGCCCGGCAGACACTGAACGATATAGAAATCATTCTTGTGGATGATGGGTCTTCCGACAGCAGCAGTTTGTTGTGTGACAAATTTGCTGAACGTGACAGGCGGATACAAGTCGTCCATAAGGAAAATGGGGGATTGAGCAGTGCACGCAATGCCGGTTTGGAGATTGCTTCGGGAAGGTATGTTGGTTTTGTAGATTCCGATGATGATGTGGAACCAGATATGTATGAAAGGATGTCAGCCATAGCGGAAAAGTACCAGGTTGATTTTGTTATGGCTGATTATCTCCGCATTTTCGCCGATGGCAAAAAGGCTTTGAAAACACTGGATATTCAGGCGGGACTTTACGACAGACAAAAAATCAGGGATGATATATTTACTGAACTGATCATGAAGGAAAGCATTGATTATGGGCCGCTTTTGTCTGTATGGCATTGCCTGTATCGAACGGATTTTCTAAGAGAACATTCCCTTCGCTTTGACGAAGAAGTACGTTGGTCAGAGGATAATATATTCAGTGCTGTTATGGGATATTATTGCGGCAGTTTTTATTACATGCGGGGGGAGGCGCTGTATCATTACTACCAGAATGAGGGGACGATTACGACTTCTTACCGAAAAGGCGCATGGCAGGTATACTGCACAATGAACGATCATCTGCATGATTTTTTTGATAAGATAAAAGATTACAATTTTGAGCGTCAATTAAAGCTGCATATGATCTATTATGCCTGTAACTGTATCGAGCAGACCAGGTTTTTAGAGAAAGAACAAAGTCTGCAGCAGATACAGGAGATCCTACATGATTCTCATCTCACGGAAGCATTTAAGCATTTTCGCCTTCCAAAGGTTTCAGTGAAATTAAAACTTCAGCTTTTGCTGATGAAATGGAAGTGGGGATGGGCCATCTACAAAATCAGGAGATAAATTATGCCGGAAGTATCAATCATCATACCTGTCTATAATAAGGCGGAATATTTGGAAAAAACGGTCAGATTACTATTAAAAAACTGCATATCGGATATAGAACTGATTCTTGTAGATGATGGTTCTTTAGATGGCAGCGGCGAAATTGCCGATCGGTTGGCAGAACAGATCAATGATTATGAAATCAAAGTCATCCATCAGAAAAACCGGGGAGTGTCTGCAGCAAGAAATCGGGGACTTGCTGCCGCGCGGGGAGAATGGATCTGGTTTGTGGATGCGGACGATATTCCGGATGCCGGATTTGTTGAACAAGCGATGGAACAAAGTAAACGAGAATCGTTTGATGTTTTTGCAGGGAATTTCGAGAAGATGAATGGCAACAGCATTACATCTGTTAAGAGTCCAAGAGAAGGAATTGTGGACCGAATAGAATTGGCAGATCTTTTTGTAGAACTGCAGCCGCCAACCGGTTACTTTGGCTATTTGTGGAACAAAATCATCCGACGCCAATTGATTGAAAAACATAAGATTTCTTTCCGGGAAGGGCTGACACTTGCTGAGGACCTGGATTTTATGATTTCTGTATATCAATGTGCTGAAAAGATTTTCTTCTCTTCATACTGTGCGCTGCGGTATCGTGAGGACGCCATGAATGCCTCAAGAGAGAAGAAAATTGATTATAAAGCACAGCTTAAGATTCAGATAAAGGTCAGGGACTGGTTTTGTGAGATTGGAAAGGAGCGGCAGTATGAGAGATTCTTAAAGATCAATATTACAAAATATGCTGCATTCATTCTTTTTTATGCAAATGAAGAGGGACAGCCTGTTGCAGATCTGGCAAAGGAGCTGCTTACAGATTCCGCGGTGAAGGAGTCTCTTGTTGAATGGGATGATCCGGGCGTGATGGGAAAACTTGCATATTATCTAAAGAGGGAGCAGTTTCATAAGATGCAGAGATACTTAAACTGCCGGAATTTTGTAAGAAAAGTTTATCGGTTAGGAGGGAACATACGATGTCGAAAGAATTGACTCCAGCAGAGTTAAAGACAGTGGAACTTGATATTCTGAAATATCTGAGAGATTTGTGTGAGCGCATGAACCTGAAATATTATCTGATGGGAGGAACCTTGTTAGGGGCTGTCCGGCATCAGGGATTTATCCCCTGGGATGACGATATTGATGTTATGATGCCGCGGAAAGATTATGATCAGTTGATTGCGTATTTTAGGGATCATCCCGAAGGACGTTATCAGTTGGCGGATTATGCTTTGCAGAAAGATTATAGTTTTCCCATCGGCAAGCTGATGGATACGGATACCGTTTTAGTTTCCAATACCGTGCGAACCTGTAAAAATGCCGGAGCATTTATTGATATCTTTCCTTTGGACCGGGTAAAAGATATTGAGGATGTCCGTACACGGGGAGAGCAGCTTGGCAGATATAATACGTTTATACATGTTTTCAGCAGAATGCTGCCGGAGGACTATAAAGCAGAAAAGAAGAAATGGAGCTTCAAGGAGGCTCTGGTTTACAGGAAAAACAGAGTCATGGGATTGCAGCGGCTGATCAGAAAATATGATCAGATCTGCCGTGCATATAATGACCAGGAGACAAAGTACAGTGCCTATATTGGCTGGATTCTGCATGACCGGGAGATATGGTCAGATGAGCTTCTGGGAGAGGGAACAGAAATACTCTTCGAGGGAGAACCTTTTAATGCGCCAAGTGATTACAAAGGTTTTCTGGAAATTGTATATGGAGATTACATGCAGCTTCCGCCGGAAGATAAAAGGGTTACACGTCATAGTTTCAAAGTTTACTGGAGGGATAGATGATGGGCGATATGCCATTGATTTCAGTAATTGTTCCGGTATATAAAGTGGAAGCGTATCTGGCAAGATGTATCGAATCGATCATCAGACAAACCTATGAAAACATAGAAATCATACTGGTGGATGATGGGAGTCCGGATCGCTGCGGTATGATCTGTGATGAATATGCAAAAAAGGATCATCGAATCCGGGTGATTCATAAAGAAAACGGCGGTCCGGGACCATCGACAGCCAGAAATGCGGGTCTGGATGCTGCCCGGGGAGTTTATATCAGCTTTGTGGACCCCGATGACTGTATGCATCCCAAAATGCTGGAGACGTTATATGCGGCGATGGACTGTCGTGAGGATGTCATAGTTGTCTGTAAATATTATTTACTTCCGGATACTGCGGCTGATGAATACGATAAGTTTTTCAGGCAGAAAGAAGAGAACTCCGAGAGGAAGATCTCATCTCCGGAAGAATTTATGGAATATGCGATAACCAGCAGGGAATACCAGTCCGTGTTATGGAATAAGCTGTTTCCTGAAAAATTATTTCAGGAGGGAAGCGTTCGTTTTGTGGAGGGGGTATTTCACGAAGATATCATGGTTGCGGTGCAGTTAATCCTGAATGCCCGGGAAATCGTTGAAATATCAGATCATTTATATGTATATACGCAGCGGGAGTGCAGTACTATGCACAGTTTTTCTGCAAAAAGAAGTTCAGATGCATTGGATGCATATATATTTGAAACGGCATGTTTGAAAAAATATGGGGCAAAAGGAATTTCCCGAAAAATAGCATTATATAAATTGGATCAAATTGTGTTCCGATATATTGATTATAAAGAAAACTATCCGGAAGACTTATCAATCAGGAAGATGGTACATAAAAAATACAAAAAAATGTACTGGCAGGCATTTTCATATCTGACGTTCAAAGAGAAGATTGACAGGTTTCTTTATTATATCAGTCCGGAACTGCATGAGAAAATTTATCCCCATAAAGAACAGAAGAATTGAGAGGAATCGAAAAAATGAGCAAGGAGCCATTAATATCCGTTATCATTCCCGTATATCGTGTGGAACGCTTTTTAAGCAGATGCATCGATTCTGTGATTGAACAGACATATAAAAATCTTGAAATTATACTGGTGGACGATGGAAGCCCGGACCGCTGCGGGGATATCTGTGATGAATATGTATGTAAGGATCAGAGAATCAAGGTGATTCATAAGGAGAACGGCGGGGTGTCTTCTGCGAGAAATGCAGGATTGGATATCGCAAAGGGAGCGTATGTCACCTTTATAGATTCGGATGATTATTGGGACAAGCATTATATGGATGAAATGTTAAGACTTCTCAGGAAACATGATGCAGATATTGTAAGATGCGATAATATATCTGTATTTGAAGATGGGCGGGTTGACAATTGCGAGCCGCGCTTTGAGGAAGTCTGTTTTAAAGCAGAGGATGAAAGAAATTATAGTCATCCATACTATAGATTGGCATGTCATATGCTGTTGATCAGCAGAAAGCTGATCACAGATGAGATTCGATTTGATACTGCACTTGCGGTTGGAGAAGACAGCGTATTTGTAACCCAGTTACTCTTGAATTCCCGAAAGGGTATTGTATATACCCCTCAGAAATTATATTATTTTGTCCAACACGATGACAGTTCCCGTTATCAGAAAAATAATAGTTTGCTGGAGGCGTTTTATATCAGACAGCATCTTAATTTACCGGAGAAGGTCTATCAATCCTGGGCTTCGGATTTTGCAGAACGCTGTTGTATCGAATATATTGCACTTTTGAAAGAGGGCGTCTATGAAAATAAAGAACGGATGCAGCAAATTGTTCAGTATATAAAAGAATATAAAACATATGGAGAATGTGCTTTAGGAAACGGTGGATCTGCCAGAATGCTTTTCCGTGTACTGTGTGTTTCTCCGAAACTTTTTAATTTGATATACAAGATGCGTTACAGGAATTAGAGTAGTAGAGTGTGTCTGTATTTTATAAAGGAATAAAAAATGATTAAAGTAGCGATTGTTACAAAAAAAATGGTAATTGGCGGAACGGAAAAAGCATTGATTCCGATGTTAAAACAGTTTGATCCTCAGGAATATGAAGTGGATCTTTACTTACAGGAACTGGGCGGTGCATTGTATGAGGAGCTTCCGGAATGGGTTCATGCATATAAGATGCCTGCTTTTGGTGAAATGTCTTTGAAAGAAAAAATACGTCATCCGTTGCGTTTGGGAGATGCAATATTAAAAAGAGCATCTATGAATGAAGACGAGCCATATTATAAACAGTGCGAGCGGGCATGTCATTGTATGCCGATGGTTGAAAAGGAATATGATACTGCTATTGCCTATCACGCACCGGATGCGGTTCCGTTCTTTTATGTAATTCATAATCTGAAAGCACGTCAGAAAATTATGTGGCTGCATTTTGATATTGAACAAACAAATGCTGTAAATGCCCTGGCAAAAAAATATTTCAGCAGGTATGACAAAATCTTTGCTGTTTCGAATCAGGCAAAAGAGACCTTTGAGCGGAACTACCCGGAAATGGCTGATAAGTCGGAAGTGTTCTACAATCTGGTAGATACGGAAGGAATCATCCGGCAGTCTGAATGCGCCACTTCTTATCAGGATGCATTTTCCGGCATACGGATTCTTTCAATTGGAAGACTGACGGAACCAAAGGGCTATGATTTATTCCTGCCTGTGCTCCGCAGACTGTTGGATGAGGGATACGATTTACGGTTTTATATCTGCGGAGACGGAGAAAAACGTCAGGAGCTGGAAGGGCAGATCAGACAGCTTCAGTTAGACGGCCGTGTGCTGCTGCTGGGGATGCAGAGTAATCCATATGGATTTTTGAAAGATTGTGATATCTATGTTCAGCCTTCCCGTTTTGAGGCATTTTGTACGACAACCAATGAAGCAAGGATTTTCTGCAAACCGGTTGTTGTTACAGATGTCTGCGGAATGCGTGAGCAGTTTGAAGATCACGTAAACGGTACGATTGTTTCGTTGGAGGAAGATGCATTGTATGATGGAGTGAAAGAATTGTTGGATGATAGAAAGCTCCGCGAAACATATAGTGACAATTTAGCATCATTGAAACTTGACAGAAAGATTGATCTTAAAAAATTATTTTAATAATGAGGAAAATATGAATATTGCTATGATTCTTGCCGGGGGAAAAGGCAGCCGGTCAGGACTTAATTATCCAAAACAGTTTTATGAAGTGCAGGGGAAGCCAGTATTGGTATATACGCTTGAGAAGTTTCAGGCGGCTCCTTCCATAGATTCGATCTGTGTTGTCTGCGCAGAGGAGTGGAAAGAGGAAGTATGGTCTTATAAAAAACAATTTCACATCGAGAAACTATGTGGAGTAGTTACTGGAGGTACTACCGGCTTGAAGTCGGCATATAACGGTTTACTTGGTATGGAATGGGCTTCCGAAAATGATTTTGTGTTGATTCACGATGCGGTGAGACCGTTTATTGATCAGAAGGTGATTGAAGATAACATTGCAGTGGCACATAAATATGGTCTTGCCATGACAGCGGTGGATTGTGTGGAAACACTGGTTTATGCTGAGGATGGCTGCTATGCTGAACGTTCTATCCCGCGTGATGGGCTGAAACGTATACAGACACCTCAAACATTCAGGATAGGAGATATTCTGAAATTATTCAGTCACACAGATTTGGATGCCAGTAAAGAGCCTTCGGCTTTCGCTTTATGGATGGCAGCAGGAAATCCGATTTACTGTTCGAAAGGAAATGAAAAAAATATTAAACTGACATACCCGGAAGATATTGACTATTTTACAAGATTGTTCTCTTGAGAATTTTAGTTTCTTAAGAATTGTGTTTCAGAAGGAGAGTTTATGAAGTTTAAACGTAGTATAAAAAATATTATGATGGCAGTTATCTCGCAGATTATTGGTGTGGCGCTTGCCATTATGATTCCAAGATTGGTTATTACCGGATATGGTTCAGAGGTAAATGGATTGCTGAGTACCATCGGGAACATCTATACTTATCTGGCGTTAATCGAGACAGGTATCGGAACAGTTGCAGTTCAGGCGCTTTATAAGCCGGTGGTGGAAGATGACAAAAAGAGAATCAGTCAGATTGTGGCTGCAACCCGTCGGTATTATCATAAATTTACAACATTCTATTTTATTGCAATGGTGATTGCCTCATTTTTGTTTCCTTTTATCTATGCGGGAGAGATTAAGTATTGGGCGATTGTGGCAATTATGCTGCTTCAGGGGATGGCAAGTGTTCTTAACTACTGGCTTATAGGAGCCTATGGACCGATATTGAATGCAGAAGGCAAAAATTATGTTGATAACAGAGTAAAAATGTTCACAACAATTTTGACGAATGTAGTCAAGATTATATTGGTTAGCAGACTGGTAAATATTGTACTCTTGCAGTTGAGCTATTTTATTATCTCGATGATTTCCATTGGCATTTATCTGGTTTATTTTAAAGTGAATTATAAATGGCTGGATTTTAAAGAAGAAGCAGATATGGGAGCTTTGAGTGAGCGGAACTCTATGGTACTTCACCAGATAACCACTCTGATAACCACCAATACAGACACAATTGTTATTTCAATCTTTTGCGGTCTGAAAATGGCAAGTGTATATGCGATTTATAATCTGATTTTTGGGCAGATGAGTTCTATGTTCAGTATTATTTTTAATTCGGTCAGTTTTACTTTGGGACAGACGTTTAATGAAAATCGGAGTAGATACTTAAGACTGCATGATACTTATAAAACCTGCTATTGCTGCACTGTGTATGCAATTTATTCTATAGGGTATATTCTGATTCTTCCTTTTGTGTCACTCTATACAAAAGGTGTTACAGATATTCCGTATGTAGATATAGGAATTGCCTTTTTGTTTGCTTTAAATAATATTTTGTGGAACTGTCGTCAGACAGAAAATAATTTGATCTATGTTGCAGGTCATGTTAAAAAAACAGTTTCACGTAACATAGCAGAGTCTACGATTAATATTCTGGCATCTTTGCTTTTTGTTCACTTTTGGGGAATCTATGGTGTACTTTTGGGAACAACGCTGGCATTTCTGTACAGAACCAATGATGTGTTGTTATATGTAAATCATCGGATTTTAGACAGAAGCGCAAAACGTTCTTATATTACGGTAATTACAAATTTTGTTTTGTTTGGCGGAGCAGTTGTAGTAGAGAAACTTTTACATAACTACCTGATGCAGACAATTACAAATTATTTTATCTTTATTAAATGGGGATTTATCATTGCCATTCCTACGGTTATCGTTTTCTTTGTTGTCAATTTTATTACAAATATAGATGCAGGACGTTTTCTTCTGGAAATCGTAAAAAGGCACATACCCGCGAAGCATTAAATTAAGAGAGGAGCAGTTATGGAACAAAAGAAAACCCGGCTTGCAGCAGGGAGCAGAAGATTAGACTATCTGGACAACACCAAAGCATTTGCAATGCTTATGGTAGTTCTGGGACATTGTTCGCTTGTCAATACCTACCCGGTCCTTTATCAGTGGATTGGTTCTTTCCATGTACCAGTGTTTTTTGTGATATCGGGTATTTTATTGGGAATAAAAAAAGAGCGTAAAGGTGATGTAACATATGATCTGGCAAAAAAGCTTAAGACATACATGCTTCCCTTTTATGTGTTTTCCTTGTTGAATATCTTTGTTGTGGGCGGGTTGAAGTATCTTGCTGACACAAACGAAGGAGTAACATTTGTAAAAGACTGGTTGTTCAATGTTTTAATGCTCAATGGGCGTGCGGCGAATTGGTTTTTGTCATGCTTATTTTTAGCCGAATTGATCTTTATCTTTGAATTAAGACATTTCCGTTTGGAAATTGCGGCAGCAGTAAATGTAGTTTTGGCAGCAGCAGCACTTGTGTTACCTCATAATGTTACGATTGTACTGGTTTTCTTTGAAAGTTTTCAGGGGCTGTTATGTTTAAATGCCGGATACCTGTTATACATAAAAAGGAATTGGCTGAAAGAGCATATAAAACAGGGAATTTTTCTATTATTAGCCATTGCCTATATTATAATTCTTGTTCTAAATGGAAATACGGCAATGAATGGGCTTGAGTCTGGAAACTATCCTTTCCTGTATTATTTTGAGATTCTTCTGGGTTCTATCGTAATTCTTGTGATATTCAGAAAAATCGCATCCAGGCCTTTAAAGCTGATCACATGGATTGGACAAAATACGATTGTTCTTCTGACTACACATCAGACAGTATTGGAACTGATCTGGGTTATTGATGAACATTCATTTGGATTGCTGAATAAAATGAATGGTGCATTGCCTTTTGTACTTTGTATGATTGTAGTTCTGATTGAAATACCTGTGATATGGATTTGTAATCACTATTTGTATTTTCTCTTTGGAAAAAAGAAGCCCGGAACAATGTGAAATCCATATAGTTGCATAGTGGAGGGAAAAGAATGTGCACAGTATTGAAAGATTTTTACAATAACATAGGAAAGAAAGTCAGTTTCTGGCTGCCGCTGATCTTGTTTTCGATTGCAGGTTATGGATTTTCCATATGTAACAGAACGGTAAGTGTCGATGATCTGGCTGGAGATGTTTATTTGGGAAGCCAGAAAGCGATGTTGGCGGCTACAAGATGGGGGCAGGTATTTTGGATGAAAGTGGTATCTATTCCTGTTTTTTCCCCGTTTATTAATAAGTTCCTGGGAGTCTGCTTTTTTTTCTGTGCAGCCTGTGTTATGGCATGTATTTTTTATTACCTGAAAAAAGGTGAACAGCAAGTCTGGTCTTATACGGTTATGGCATCAATATTGATTACCTATCCTTTGATGAATGAAATTTGGGAATTTAATGGTGCCAATATGATAGTAACCGGTAATCTTCTGCTGGCAGCACTTGTACTACTGGGGATATTGACATCCTCTGCTTCACAGTGGAAAGTACTCCTTTGTTCAGGGGTCGTACTTTCTATTGTGGTGTCCAGTTATGAATCGGGAGCTTTTGCATATGTAACCGCAGTCTGTGCAATCTTATTTTATAAATATTGTATCACAGATCAGAAGAAATCCTCCTGGACGAAGTGGTTTTTGGAAGGGGTTAAATTTGCTGTGCCGTTGGTTATTGCTGTGATGCTGCGGTTTATTATAGGGGGATTCTTAATCTGGATCAATCATCTGTCGTATAGAAGTAACGGAAATACGGAAATCGGATGGGGCAATCAGTCAGTACCTGATACCATAATATCCGTATTGAAATCCATAGGGATAGGATATGGTTTTCGCGGCTTGGTCTATTTCCCTATAACAGTTTTTGTAGGAATGGCACTTTTATTTGCCATTATATGTATTGTTATGGTCTGTAGACAGAGAAGAGTACTTCCTGTAATTCTGGGTGGAATCGTAGTGCTGTCTCTGTTCTTACTGCCGATGATTCAGGGAAGTTCCATGCAATATCGTACCGCTCAGACAATCACTGTGTTTGTAGCTTTTGCAGCATTTCTGGTGATGGAGTTCGCGTTTTCCTTGAAACGAAAGTGGATGAGGGCAGGAAGCGTGGTAATTGGTCTGTTTCTTGCATGGCATCAGAGTGCTTACTTAAATCAGGTTTTTGCATTGAATAATCAGCGTTCTGATAATGAGATTGCTGTTGTACATGAGATCGGTCCCCGCTTATTGAGAGATTTTGAGAAAAAGGAAATAGTATTTGTGGGGAATTATGATATGGGAGAATGGATACAGTCTAAAATCACGGTGAATGAAGATACCTTATCTGGAAAGTTGTATTCAAAAATATTGGGGAGAGGACAAACAGAGCAGTATGATCCAAGTGAGGATGAGTTCATTGGAACAAACGTGAATTCTGTATTGGAATGGTCAAGTTATGCATTTGGGAACCAGAGTATGATGGAGGAGTTGTTTTCCTATTGCGGATACGACATTCAGGTAATGGAACCGTTTTCCTGGGAACGTTATGAGAACATCTGTCAGATTGCGTATGAAAAAGGGATGAAGCCTTTTGAAATAGCAGATATGGGTGATTATCTTGTTGTATGTCTGGGAAAGTTGGAAAGGGATGCCGAACAGTAAGGGATCTGAATTGGAGGATTACATATTATTATGGGAAAAAACATCGTTGCGTATTACAAAGGTAAAATAAAAAAAGAATGGAAAATAGCATTTTTTTCTACCTTGGCTATTGGAATATTAATACATATTTATAAATTCACGAATACGCTGCCAAATCGTGATGCAGTATATAATTATTATGCGGATCAAAATATCGTGGGATCCGGACGCTGGTTTTTAACTGTTGCAAGCGGACTTAGTTCCTGGTTTGATCTGCCATGGATAAACGGTTTACTTTCTATTATTTTCATTGGGATTGCCGCAGCAGTAATCGTAGATGTTTTTGATTTACAGAATCCGGTATTGATTGGATTGATCGCAGCATTATTAGTTTCTTTTCCGGGAATTACAGAAACATTTTTCTTTGAGTATACGGCAGATGGATATATGGTGGCCATGCTGCTTGCCGCACTTGCAGTAAGGGTTTCCAAAATCAGGAGCGATCGTAAAAAATCTAACTGGGTATCCATTGGTTTTGCAATGGTTTGTATTTGTTTCACCTGTGGAATATATCAATCGTATGTTTCTTTTGCTTTGATTTTAGCTATTTGTTATTTTGTATATGAGCTATTGGAAGATAAATATTCTAAAAAGGAATATATGCGCTGGATTGGAAGCCAGGTTTTTATTTATGGCGTAGGATTAGTTTCCTATTATGTAATTTGGAAGGTTTGTCTGGTTTTAGAGCATACTCAGGTCAATCACTATCAGGGAATTGATCAGGTTGTTTTAGATTTTAAAAATATCCTGCTGGGAATCAAAAATTCAATAAAATCCACCGCATTATTTTTCTTCCAGTACAATGTTTTGGAACAGGGATGGACGTTATATGCTGTTTTAAATGCTGCATTTTTAGTAAGCCTGCTCATCGTATTGTATGCTGCGGTACGAAACAGTGGGCTTTGGAAAAGACATTTTTCTTTTGCTATGTTTATTCTTGCATTTATAGCAATTCCGTTTGCGGCATGTATCTGGTATTTTGCTTCCCAGGGAATAACAGAGTATCGCCCCATGATGCTTCAGAGTTTGTGTCTGCTTTATATTTTTGAGGCGATTCTGGCTGATCGGTGGCTGAAAAACCGTTGGAGTAATTTTATAGGGCTTCTTTTGAGTGTTATTGTTTTTAACTTTGGTATTCAGGCGAATATATGTTATTATTATTTGGACAAGTGCCATGAGTTTTCTTATGCGATGGGAGCTGAAATGATGACACGGATTCATATGCTGGATGAAGGAAATCTCAAAAAAATAGCAATCGTTGGAACTACATATCCTCAGACAAAATTACAGGATGAACCAGGGGCAAAAGACCTTTATAATTTTATTCCGTCATTGGAAAAAAATATCCTGTTTAATCAGGAACATGCAGTGTTGTTTTTGGAACATGTATTTGAATGTAAATTAAGTGCGGTCGGCAACAGTGAATTAGAGAAGCTGGGAAATTCCCCGGAAGTGAAAAATATGGATAATTGGCCGGCGAAAGATTCGATTCAGGTTATAGGTGAAACAGTAGTTATTAAGTTGGCAGAAGTGGAAGATTCTGAAGAATAGTGCAGGAGGAATCAGTAAATGTTATCAGTAATTATTCCATCTTATCATGAGCTGGAAAATATACATAGAGCGGCAGACAAAATTTCTGAATTATTGGATGGGCAGGAAATCCCTTATGAACTTTTGTTTGTGAATGATGGCTCTGCGGATGAGACATGGGCCTGTATTGAGAAAGAAGCGGCAGATAGAAAAAATGTACGTGGATTATGCTTTTCCAGAAATTTTGGAAAAGAGTCTGCGATATTTGCAGGCCTTGCGAATGCAGAAGGTGACTGTGCAGTGGTGATTGACTGTGATCTGCAGCATCCGCCGGAGAAAATTATTGAAATGTACAATTTGTGGAAGGAAGGGTATGATATTGTTGAAGGCGTGAAGGCAAGCAGGGGAGAAGAAAGTTGTTTTCATTCTTTTGCAGCGAAATGTTTTTACGGTATGATCAGTGATGCTGTTGGAATGGATATGTCCCGTGCTTCAGATTTTAAGCTTATGGATCGTAAAGTGATCAATGCGCTTCTAACCATGCGGGAGAAGAATGTTTTTTTCCGTGCGCTTTCTTTTTGGGTTGGTTATAAGACGATCAGCGTGGAATTTGATGTGCAGCCAAGAACAGAAGGGGAATCTAAGTGGTCTGTGATGTCATTGGTAAAATATGCTTTTTCTAATATATCCTCTTTTTCAACCGCTCCAATGCAGATTGTAACGATTCTTGGCTGTGTCATGCTGATCGCATCCGTGATATTTGGAGGGATCTCGCTGGTTCAGAAAATAACAGGAGTTGCATTGGGAGGATTTACAACCGTCATTTTGCTTCAGCTTTTCATCGGAAGTATTACGATGTTGAGTCTTGGTGTAATTGGCTATTATATATCAAAAATTTATGAAGAAATTAAAGGACGTCCCCGATATATCATTTCAGAAACCTGCGGGAGAGAGAAAAATTGTGAAGAAACTATTTGATAAGGTGTTTTTAAAGTTTATTTTAGTCGGAATACTGAACACACTTTTTGGTACAGCCATTATGTTTTGTTTCTATAATGTGTTTCATTTTAGTTACTGGATATCTTCAGCGGCAAATTATGTATTTGGGAGTGTGTTGAGTTACTTTTTAAATAAATATATTACATTCCAAAACAAAGAACGGAATGCGTTGACGATTGTAAAGTTTGTCATTAATATTACAGTATGTTATGGAATTGCTTATGGAATCGCAAAACCTCTTGCCGCCCATATTTTATCCGGGTATGCACAATCCATTCAGGAAAATGGTGCAATGTTGGCAGGCATGTGTTTGTTTGTAATGCTGAATTATTTGGGACAGCGCTTTTTTGCATTCAAACAACAAGAATATACGGTATCAGACCGTTCGAAAACAAAAAAACAGTGATTCAATGAAGGGATAAGACAAATGAAACAAAGATTAGCAGATTATGTAGCGGATTTTCTCGTAAATCATGGTGTGACAGATTGCTTCAGTGTGGTTGGAGGCGGAGCCATGCATCTGAATGATGCACTGGGACATAAGGAGGGACTTCATGTAACGTATAATCATCATGAACAGGCGTGTGCGATTGCGGCAGAAGCATATGCACGTTTGGATAACAAGATCGCAGCCGTTTGTGTTACTACCGGACCGGGCGGAACCAATGCATTGACCGGTGTTTTGGGCGGGTGGCTGGATTCTATCCCTATGTTCATTATCAGCGGTCAGGTGCGTTATGATACTACGGCAAGATATGCCATGCAGTTCACAGATGGGATGCCGTTAAGGGCAATGGGAGATCAGGAATATGATATTGTTAAATCTGTAGAACCGATGACGAAGTATGCTGTAATGATTGAAGACCCAAAACAAATTCGATATGCGCTGGAAAAAGGGTGGCATTTGGCAACAACGGGAAGACCTGGTCCGGTGTGGATTGATATTCCGGTCAACTATCAGGGAAGTTATATCGAAACAGATGATCTGGAAGGATATGATCCAGCGGAGGATGATGCAAAGCTGCCGCCAGGTGTTGAGGATGAGGTGGTCAGCGCTGTACTGGAAAAAATCCGCAAAGCCAAACGTCCGGTATTTCATGCAGGTTATGGTATCCGGTTGTCCGGAGGCTACGAGGCTTTCCGCTCTGCGGCAGAAAAACTGAATATTCCGATTGTGACCTACTGGAATGCAGTGGATCTGATTGAAGATGAGAATCCGCTTTACTGCGGCCGGGCAGGCAATATGGGAGATCGGCCGGGAAACTGGGCAATTCAAAATGCAGATCTGATCCTTGCGGTTGGGACACGTATCTCTATTCGGCAGGTGGGTTACAACTGGAAGACCTGGGCGCGGGCGGCAGAAGTAATTATGGTTGATATCGATCAGGCAGAGATGAAAAAGCCGACACTTCATGTAGAGATGCCTGTCTGGGCAGATGCAAAGGACTTTCTCCAAAAACTGGACAAGGCGGCAGAAGCATCTGCTCCTGTGTATCGTGGAGAGGAATGGCTTGAAACTTGTCAGAGATGGAAGCAGGAATATCCGGCTGTTGTACCAGGACAATGGGAGGAAAATGGAGAAACTGCAAATGTTTATGCCTTCGTTCGCCATTTAAGCAGTCAGTTGCCGGAAAACAGTCTGACTGCTGTATCCAACGGTGCTTGCTGCGTTGTGGGGAATCAGGCTTATGTAATAAAGAGAGGAAGCCGGATGGCGAATAACAGCGCTGTTGCAAGTATGGGCTATGGCTTACCGGCCGCAATCGGAACCTGTATCGGTGGTGGCCGCAGGAATACGGTCTGCCTTGAAGGTGACGGAAGTATTATGATGAACCTTCAGGAACTTCAGACGGTTCTTACAAATCAATTGCCGATCAAGCTCTTCCTGATTAATAATAATGGATATCATTCCATCCGAATTACCCAGAGTAATTTGTTCCGTGAGCATTGTAAGATTGGTATAGGACCGGAGTCCAACGATTTGTCATTTCCTGAATTTAAGAAAATTGCGGAGGCATTTGGGTTTCCGTATTACAGTGCACACAGCAATGCAGAAATGAAAAGGGTCGTTGATGAAGTACTGAAACAGGAAGGTCCTGTATTTTGCGAGATTTTTACGGATACGGAACAGGTTTGGGAACCAAAAAGCAGTACAAAGCGGCTGCCGGATGGAACTTTAGTCAGTCCCCCGCTTGAAGATCTGGCCCCGTTTTTGCCACGTGAAGAATTAAGAAAGAATATGTTTATCCCATTAATGGATGAAAAATAAATGAATTTTCAGTTGTGAAGCTATGGAACAGTTGTACTTATTAATACAAAGATAAGGAGATGTGAACGATGGGAAAGATATATTTATTGGATTGCACATTAAGAGATGGGGGATACATTAACGATTGGCGTTTTGGAGAAGAAGTAATAAGAGGATTCGGAAAGAAAATCGCTCAGACAGGTATAGAGATATTTGAAGTAGGATTTATCAAAGGGGAGACGTATGATCCGGATCGTTCTGTATTTCCGGATACCGCTTCCGCAGCAGGGGTGATTCAGCCCAAGGCTGAAGGCTTGATGTATGTTGGAATGTTGGATATGAGTGCGCCTGTGCCTCTGGATCGGATTGCAGTTTGTGATGGATCATCCCTTGATGGGATCCGGGTTATCTTTAAAAAAGAAAAGATAGAGGAGGCATATGAGTACTGCAGGCGCATTAAAGAGTTGGGATATGTTTTGTTTGTTAATTTTGTGGGTACTGACCTTTATTCGGACAAAGAGTTTATAGAAGGCATTGAGAAATTTAATGAACTTCAGCCCTTTGGAGTATCCATTGTTGACAGTTTTGGATTGATCAAGCGAAAACATTTCCTGAGGCTCGTATACCTGGCTGATAATAATTTGAATCCGAATATCGTTCTCTGCTATCATGCGCACAATAATTTGCAGCAGGCAATGGGCAATGCGGAAGCCTTGGTGGAGATGAATCTTAAACGGGATATCTGCATTGATGCATGTGTTTTTGGCATGGGCAGAGGGGCAGGTAACTTAAATCTGGAACTTTTTGCAGAATATATGAATGAAAATTATGATACGGAATATCGCGTTGAGCCGATGCTTGAGATTATGGATGAGTATCTCAATGATATTTACCGGGAAAAATCCTGGGGTTATTCACTTCCATTGTATTTGTCGGCAAGTACTGGGTGCCATCCGAATTATGCGATATATCTGGAGGGGAAGGATTCCCTTACTGTAAAGGCCTTTCGTGAATTGCTGAGAGGTATTCCGGATCAGGACAAAGCGAAGTTTAGTAAAGACAAAGCGGAGCAATATTATCGGCAATATCAAGAAAATTATGTGGATGACCGGCTGGCGGTTACAAAACTTGCGAAGGAATTCGCAGGTAAAAATCTTCTGATTCTGGCGCCGGGAAAATCGCTTATGAAATATAAAGATGAGGTACTTTCCGAAATCAAAAAGAAAGATACTGTTGTAATTGCTGTGAATTTTACAGGAGGGAATTTCCCTACAGATTATATTTTCAGCAGTAATATGCGTCGTTTTCATAAGATCCAGGGAAAAGTGCAGGCTGTCTGTATCACCACCTCAAACATGAAAGAGTGTCAGCAGACCAATTATGTTGTCAATTTTGCAAGTTACGCTTCGGAAAGTCCGGAAATTATTGATAATTCAGGACTCATGGTATTAAGGCTTCTTATTGCTGTGGGAGTAAAAAAAGTTTCGATTGCAGGAATGGACGGTTATTCGACGTATCAAAATAATGACTACTATGATCAGAACCTGGAATATGATTTTTCTGCGGAAGCAAAACAACGCAATCTGTTGATATCAGAAGAACTCAAGGATATCCGGAAGCAGATGAAATTGAACTTTATTACACCTAGCTATTATAGTGAGCAATAGTTGGCGGTTATACTTCCGGAAGACTTCAAGGATGGATGAAGAAAGGATTCATCTGTGTTTTGTAGTACGAGAGAGGAAAATTAGTAAAATGTTAACATTAACTGCATGTAAGAAGAACGAACGTATTTTTTATTTGGATATTTTACGGGTATTGGCAACTTTTGCGGTAATTACGATACATGTTTCAGCGCAAAATTGGTATTCAACGGATATATATTCATATGAATGGAATATGTTCAACACATTTGATGGTTTGGACAGATGGGCGGTTCCGGTATTCGTAATGATAAGTGGGGTACTATTTTTAGATCATACAAAATCATTAAACTTGAAAAAATTATATACCCAAAATATTCTGCGTCTTGTTAGTGCGTTTGTTTTTTGGTCATTCGTATATGCTGTTTATCATGGCGGAAGTATAGATGTAATCATTCGCAATTTTCTAAGCGGACCTTATCATATGTGGTTTTTACCTATGATGGTTGGCTTATATATCATCATACCTATATTAAGGAAAATAACTGAGAATGAATTTGTAATGCAATATTTCCTGTTATTAGCATTGATTTTTACATTTATAATTCCTACGATGTTGCAGATTCCTTATTTGTCTTATCTTCGGAAGCTGTATGGGAATGTTAATTTTCATATAACTTTAGGATATTCGTGTTATTTTATATGTGGATATTATTTGGACAAAAAAGAAATCGTAAAAGCAAAGAGGATATGGATCTATTGTTTTGGGATAATTGGTTTTTTACTCACAGTTTTAATAAGTATTTGGAGTTCAAGGATCAAAGGTGAGCCTTATGGAGCTTTTTTTGATAATTTCTCTATTAACGTTATGCTCGAAAGTATTGCAGTATTTGTTTTTATTAAAAGCAGATGGAGTAAAAAAACTTATATTAGCAACAAATTTAGGAATATTATTTGTGCATTAGCCCAATATAGCTTTGGTATATACTTAGTACACGTATTAGTGATAGAGATTTTACAAAATGTAGTCGGATTAGATACATTATCCTTTAATGCTGGACTTTCTGTACCGATAATTACAATAATTGTATTTAGCATTTCTTTGGCAATCTCCGCGACATTTTATCATATTCCGTTTCTTAGAAAATATGTGGTCTAAATTTTGTATGGTTGTTATGATGGTAAAAGAAAATTCGCAGAAAAAATGTATAATATAAAAATGATGTAATGAAAAGTTTTGCAGGTTTAAGAATTTAATATATGAAATGAAGAGGGAACATTATGATATTTAAGCGTATTTATAGGAAATTCAGATATTTTGTAGAAATAAAGATAAAGCATAAAGACAGTATGGAATTACAGATTGAGCAATATAGAAAAGCCGGAATGCATATTGGTGAGCGCTGCAAAATATATAGTTGTTTGTCAACAAGGAGAGATTGTTCTTTGTTAACGATTGGAAATAATGTTACTATTTCCGGAAATGTCACATTACTGCTGCATGACAATGCACCTATAAAGGTAAGTAAAGGGAAATACACAGATATTTTAGGAAAAATAGAAATTGGAGATAATTGTTTTATCGGTCACAGTACTGTCATATTGCCGGGAGTACATATTGCGGATAATACGATTATTGGAGCGGGTTCGGTTGTAACAAGAAGTATAGAGGAACCTGGATGGGTACTGGCTGGAAACCCGGCCAAAATTGTATGTACTGCAGAGCAGTATGCTGAGAAAAACAAGCAATATTTTGTAAATCTTGATAATAAAACGCATGAAGATATTCGGAGATTTAGTGAGGAGAATAAGCACATGCTGATACAAAGGAAAGTTTTGAAATAGCGGATTGCCCATGAAAGAAGTGATCGGGAGTATCATAATGAAGATAGAAAAATTTGATAAAATCATGATAGGAGCAGGATTATATGGATTATATTCAGCATTGTTCTGTGGAGAAAAGGGACAGCGTGTGTTGGTGCTGGAATGTGATCCTACGCCTTTTCGCAGGGCAACGTATATTAATCAGGCAAGGGTACATCAAGGATATCACTATCCGAGAAGTATATCAACTGCCATGAAATCGGCAGGATACTTTGAAAGGTTCAACAGGGATTATAATTTTTGTATTAACCGGGAATTTCAAAAGGTTTATGCGACATCAAGCCAATATTCCTGGTCCGATGGAAATCAGTTCAAGAGCTTTTGTAAGGCCGCAGGTATCCCATGCGAAGAACTGCATCCGGAGAGATTCTTCAGGAAAGGAATGTGTGATGGAGCTTTCCTTACAAGAGAATATACTTATGATGCTATGATATTGAAGGAGTATTTTTTGGAAAAGCTGAAGGAATATCCCAATGTTCAAATTCATTATGGAGTACAAATTCAGGAAATAGAGAAGCTGCAGGATGTATATTCACTAAGAACAGAGAATGGGAAGATCTATCAGACCGGATTCCTGCTCAATGCCACTTATGCAGCTACCAACCAGATTCTCGATATGCTTGGCTATGAAAAATTCAAAATTAAGTATGAGCTTTGTGAAATTATACTTTGCGATGTAAATGAGAGACTGCACGGGTATGGTTTTACAGTCATGGATGGTCCGTTTTTTTCCATTATGCCGTTTGGAAAAACCGGAATCCATTCTTTGACTTCCGTAACGTTTACTCCCCATACGACGAGTTATGAAGAAGTGCCAACATTCCAATGTCAGGCAAGAAGCGGCGGATATTGCTCTCCATTTCATCTGGGAAATTGCAATGATTGTAAGGCGAAGCCGGAAACTGCCTTTCCCTATATGGCGAATCTTGCCAAAAAATATTTGAAGGAAGCGTATGGTTTTTCCTATAAAGAATCACTGTTTTCGATGAAACCGATCTTAATGAGTTCTGAAATAGACGATTCCAGACCGACAGTGATCAGGACGTATTCGCAGAATCCTACGTTTGTCGGGGTGCTGTCCGGAAAAATCAACACAGTATACGATTTAGACGAGGTGCTTGAAAATGGATAACAAAGAAAAAAATTTTATGTCTGTGGTCGTTTATGTACATAATGCAGAAAAAAGAATTGATGAATTTTTAAAAACAGTTGTCAATGTTATGGAGGAAAACTTTGAACATTCAGAAATTATCTGTGTCAATGACTGTTCAAACGACGAAAGTGTGGAACATATTAAAAAGATTAGCATACAAGCAAAAAGCACCAGCATCTCTGTCCTGAACATGAGTTACTATCATGGACTTGAGATGGCAATGAATGCAGGTGTTGATCTGGCAATCGGGGATTTTGTATTTGAATTTGATACCACTGTTCTTGATTTTGATAAGAGTGAAATTATGAAAGTGTATCGCAAATCTTTGGAGGGATTTGATATCGTCAGTGCTTCTCCGAACAGAAAGCAAAGACTGAGTTCCAGAGCTTTTTACCACGTTTTTGAACGCTTTACGAACCTTTCCCATAAGCTTTACACGGAGACATTCCGTATCTTAAGCCGAAGGGTGATTAATCGAATCAGCAGTATGAATAAAACGGTACCGTACCGAAAAGCGATTTATGCCAATTGCGGACTAAAAACAGAGAATATTGTATATACCCTCACAAATGTCAACAAAGATATAGTAGCTTCTGATCGGTCAGAGAAAAAGTATCGTGGTCGTCTGGCAGTAGATTCACTGCTCTTGTTTACTGAGGTTGGTTATCGTTTTTCCATAACGATGACGGTGCTTATGATGCTGATGACTATTTTTATGATTGTTTACTCGATTGTTATCTATGTGATGAGTACTCCGGCTGCAGGTTGGACAACGACAATTTTATTCCTTTCTGTAGCTTTCTTTGGGATTTTTGGGGTGCTTACCATTATTATCAAATATCTGCAGATTTTGTTGGATTTGGTATTTAAGCGTAAGCGGTACAGTTTTGAAAGCATTGAAAAATTAACGAAATAGAGGAAAGAGGATGAACATTTTAGTAGGATACACGGGATTTGTAGGCAGTAATCTCTATGAGAAGGGGCAATTTGATGCGGTTTTTAATTCCCAAAATATAGAGGAAGCCTATGGAACAAATCCGGGTCTGCTCATATATGCAGGGCTTCGTGCAGAAAAATATCTGGCAAATCAGGCACCGGAGAAAGATATGGAACTGATTTTGCAGGCAGAAGAAAACATAAGAAGAATTGCTCCTGAAAAGCTGGTATTGATTTCTACGATTGATGTTTTTGAAAATCCACAGGATGTGGATGAAACTACCCGGATTAAGACAGAGAATCTACATCCTTATGGATATAACCGGTATCAATTAGAATGCTGGGTGCGTGAACATTTTCCAGAAGCGTTGATTGTCCGGCTGCCAGGATTGTTCGGTAAAAATATAAAGAAGAATTTTATATATGATTTTATCAACAGAATTCCATATATGCTGAAAGCAGAAAAGATGGAAGAGTTGTCAAAAACGGAACCGATTTTGTGTAACTATTATGAGTTGCAGGATAATGGATTTTACAAAGTGAGAACTCTTAATACCCAGCAAAGCGTATTTTTAAAAGAAAAGTTTGAGATGCTTGGGTTTAGTGCATTAAATTTTACAGACAGCCGCAGCGTTTACCAATTTTATCCGTTGGGGCGGCTATGGGATGATATACAGACTGCATTGAAAAATGAAATCAGATTGTGGCATCCGGCTACGGAACCCATATCTGCGGCACAGTTGTATCAATATCTGACAGGCAATGTTTTTATGAATGAGTTATCCGGTATACCGGCTGATTATAATTACAAGACGGTATATGACAAATTGTACGGCGGTACTGGCGGTTATATCTGTGATAAAGAAACCATTATGAGTGAGATCAGAAAATTCGTTGAGGGATATGGATATGCAAACGCTTAATAGAAAGACGTTACAATTTTATGCAGAGTGTATCAGGCAGATGGGCGTGTGTTGGCAGACATTATATGTAATTATATTGACCTTGGGTCTCTACAGCGGAATAACAACAAAATCTTTTTATGGAGCAATTGGCACCATTCTATTTGTAGGAGTATGCACTTTTGCACTGGAGGTTGGGCTATATAGTACATCTGGTTTTAAACTAAATAAGATACCGGGAATTATTCTTGTAGTGATTGCGGTATTATTTGATTTTTTTGCCGTCATATTTCCCGAGGCAGCATTCAGTCGGTTGGGATTGAGTTTTCTCAGTGGTGTTATCATATTGGTATATGCCATAGCAATACTGAAAAATTACCATACTTTTCCTGGCAGAGTTTCAGGATTATTTATGGCTTTGGGGCTTTTTGCAGCACTTTTATATTGTTGGCAGAATATGGGGTGTTTTTCGCCGGACAGCCATAGTTATTATGAAATTTCTCAGACCTTTACCGGAAATTTTGGATTCGTTGATACGATACGACAATATGTGATACGCACCGACTATAATATTTCTTTTCCATATTTTTATCCGCTGTGCCTGTTTTTCGTCAACGGAATAACAAAACTGGGAAGATATGCGGGTGTGTTATTTAATTTTTATATTATGTTGTTTACGGGATTGTTATTTCTGAAAATCAGCAGATGTTTTGTGAAACGTCTGTGGTGTGGTGCAATTGCTGCATTCCTGCTTTTTACTACAGATTCTTATCTGGATGAGTTATGTGCTGCACGTTCCATACCATTGGTAATTCTGCTTACAGCCATCTGTGCTGCATTGTGCGTTAAGATTTATCTTTCTCCGAAAAAGTCGAACCTCATTCCATTTGCAGCAGGTCTTTGTGCAGGTATGGTGATGACTACGAGATTTGATGGTATGGTATTAGTTGCTTATTGTGCTTTACTTATGCTTCTGGTTCAAAAGAAGAGAAGAATCAAAACCCTTTTCTGCTATCTGGCAGGTGCACTTGTATTTTTATTGCCATGGATGATTTACTCTTTGATTCATTTTCAGTCATTATGGATTTCAGATAATCTGGGAACGATGTTTCTTGTCGAGACAACGGTACCTAACCGTGTCAGTGTACCGGGTGAATTCACGGCAACGCTATTTAATTCTCCAAAGGAATGGCTGATTGCTTTTGTACATAAGGCATATGCGATTGCAAAAAGTCTCATTCACTGTTCCATAACAGCAGATATGATAGTACTTCTATGTTTGATTGTACTGGTGTTGCAATGTAAAGCAAAAAGAATATCATTCTCCAAAATCTGGTTTGCGGCAGGAACTTTTCTTGTTTTTTATGCGGGAAAAACATTTATGTATGCACTTGTGGGATATGAAGATACACGATACCATGTGGAATCTGCGGTACTGGTTACTTTTTTATTCTTGTTATTATGTGAGGTAACATGTGAGAAGAAATCCTGGAAAAATTTCCGGTATCTAATGCCTGTATTCATTTTAGGCGTTTCGCTTTTTCAGATACGAGGAATCGTAAAAAATCTTTATCTTGATCCGGTAGCGTATCCTTTGGTAAACGTGGATTCTGCACCTGATTGGGTTATGACGCTGGATGCAGAAATGGAATCCAAGATTCAAAAAAAGGATGCGGAAATTTTGTATCTTGGAAATGGATTTGATGAATTTACTTTCAGCGACTGGACAGATTGGAAAATTTACGTAGTACCCACTTACGCAACCTGGTCGAAGGTGAATTATGCAATGCATCATTACATGGAAGTGGATTATGTTATACTGCCAAAGGAAACTGCATTGTCGGATGAAATCTATGAGAATTTACAGACGGCATATCGTAAGATTGAATTAAAAGATTATTGGCTTTTTGAAGTATAAAGAAGGTTTTTGCATAATAGACAAGGAGATTACTGAAATAGAAGGTGGATTTAAAACTACTGGTTTTTAATTATGAAGGAGTGTTGTGATATGAAACTTGCGATCTCAAATATAGCGTGGGATCCTTTGCAGGATGAAACGGTATATTCTCTTATGAAAGCGTATGGTTTTTCTGGTCTGGAAATTGCCCCTACAAGAATATTACCGGAAACGCCTTATGAAAGGCTGGTTGAAGCGGAGCACTGGAAAACTGTGCTGACAGAAACATATGGTTTTACAGTTCCATCTATACAGTCCATATGGTATGGAAGACAGGAAAAATTGTTCGGCACGGATAAAGAGAGGCAGCAGCTTTTCGCCTATACGAAAAAAGCAATAGACTTTGCTTCTGTGATTGGATGCAAAAATCTGGTGTTTGGCTGCCCTCGAAACCGTGATATGCCCAAAGGGGCTGATTTAAGTTTAGCAATCAATTTTTTCAGAGAATTAGGTGATTACGCCTATGAAAAAGGTACAGTCATTGGTATGGAGGCAAATCCGCCGATTTATCATACGAATTTTATCAATGATACACAATCTGCAATTGAACTGATTGAAATTGTGAATTCGAAAGGGTTTCGACTGAATCTGGATGTGGGAACCATGATAGAGAATCAGGAATCCGTAAGTACATTACAAGGGTTTGTTAAATATGTAAACCATGTACATATCAGCGAGCCAGGATTACAAGGGATTGAAAGGCGGGAACTTCATGTGCAGCTTTGCCAGCTTCTGCACAATGAAAATTATAAAGGATTTATTTCTATTGAGAGGGGAAAAACAGAAAGCGTCACAGAATTGGAAAATACGATGGGGTATGTAAAGGAGATCTTTGGAGATGTGTAGAGTGCCAGGAAAGATTGGAGAAAACATTTCGCTTGGGTAGGATGGCTGAGACAAAGTTTAAGAACAATTTGGGGGGACAAAGAGTTACAATCTATGATTGGGTACGATTGCTTGCTACTTTTTTTGTGGTTATTGGCCATAGCACATATTTGAATATGCAAACAAGCTATGGCGGGGTTGCATATGAGCTTCCTTCCACAGTCAGCAGTTCCTATTATTCTGTTTTGTTAACGTCGTGCAGGTATGCAGTGGAATGGATTTATGGATTTCACATGCCCTTGTTTTTTATGTTATCTGGTGCAGTATTAGCGCTTAAACCGGTTGGGCAATTTTCTACATTTTGTAAGGGTAAAATTCATCGATTGGTGATTCCTTATTTTGTGTACGGTTGGTTATTTATGCTTCCAGTCAAATATGTGGGCGGATTTTATACAGCGAAAACATTGAAGCTTGCTTTTAGAGGATTTTTGGTAGGAATAGACAGCGGGCATTTATGGTTTTTAACAGCCCTTTTTTGGTGCATGATCATTTTTTCTATATTCATAAAGGGATTAAAAAGGCTGGATGTTCAAAGCAATATCTTAATACTGGTCGGCGCAGGTGCAATCCATTTTGCAGCAGTTTTAATTCCTGTGGATATTCTTAGTTTTAAGCAAGGTTTAACATATATATTCTGGTTTGCTGTTGGGTATGTGTTTGAATCAGAGCGGCGGAAGCATCACTGGAATTGGAATGGGAAAAAAGTTGTTTTGAGTTTTGCTGCATTGACAGTTGTTGAAGTAATAGATTTTAGATATAAATTATTAGGAGCTACGTTTACGATTATTTGCAGTTCAATCTGGACTTATTTGCTGGCATGGATGTGTGACAATTATTTACGCAGGGTATGCAGTACAAAGTTGTGGAAGATTCTTATCAAAAATTTATTTTATGTTTATTTGTTCCACGATCCATTGGAATATATTGTTTTAAAGATATTTATGAGCAATGAGTTTTTAAATTATTCTATAGGGTGCTATGTATATACTGCATTCAGAATTGTAGGTGTATTTGTTATAAGCATTATAATGGGAGCGTTGGTGACTTATGTAAAAGGCGTTTGGAAAGATTTAGATTTATTAAAAAGAATTCGTTTGAGGAAGAAAAGGTAAAAGCAATGGTAATTTATGAAAAGCAATGTGGTGTTCCAAGGTTTGCGTGTACGGAATATCAAGAGAAAACGAAATCGTATGTTGTGCTGATTCCCATTATTAATGAGGGAGAACGTATTATCAAAGAATTGAAGCGGGCCCTGAAATATCATGTTTTTGACTATGCTGATCTTGTGATATGTGATGGGGGTTCTACGGATGGCTGTACGGAAGAATCTATGCTTAAAAAGCTTCATGTGAATACCCTGTTGGTGAAGCAGGATACAGGAAAGCAAGGTGCACAGCTTCGTATGGGAATTTGGTGGGCATTGCAAAGAGGATATCAGGGAATTATTACAATTGATGGAAATAATAAAGACAGTATAGAGGATGTTCCCCATTTTATTGAAAAACTGCAAGAGGGTTATGATCTGATTCAAGGTTCCCGGTTTATCAAAGGCGGGCGGGCAATTAATACTCCATTTATACGGCTTGTATCAGTGAAACTGATTCATGCACCGATTATTTCCCTGACGGCGAGGCAGAGGTTTACGGATACTACAAATGCCTATCGTGCCTATTCGGCAAGATATCTGACGGATGAGCGTGTTCAGCCGCTTCGTGATGTGTTTATGACGTATGAACTTTTGGCGTATCTGTCTGTCCGGGCAACACAGCTTGGTTATAGAGCATGTGAAATTCCGGTTACAAGAGCATATCCAAAAGCAGGAAAGACACCAACGAAAATCAGTTTTTTTAAAGGAAACGGAGATTTACTGAAAATTCTGTTTAAGAATCTATTTGGCGCATACAAGCCAGAGTAAGAGTGTTAGATGAAAAAAGCGATAATATGTAAAGTATGCATTTCTATTTTAGCTGCAGCAGTGATTTATATACTCGGAAGTTTCTGGATTTCTACAAATCTTCTCACTCTCAGAGAGTATGAATTTGAAACAGAAAAGACAGAACAGGATGTGAAGCTGGTTGTCCTGTCGGATCTTCACGATCACGAATTCGGAGCGCATAATGAAAAGCTTGTCCGTAAAGTAAGGGATCAGAAACCGGATTTGATTTTGCTGGACGGGGATTTTCTGAATGAAACTTCACTGAATGCTGATATTCCATGTGAATTAATTACAGGATTAGTAAAAATTGCCCCGGTATATTTTTCCTTAGGGAATCATGAAGAAGCGTACATGAAAAACGACCACCCGGAATTGATTCCCCAGCTGGAGGAGGCAGGTGCGATTGTACTGGAGAAGGAATATATAGATTTGAATATTCGCGGAACTGATTTGCGTCTTGGAGGAATGTATGATTACGCATTTGGAATGGGCGGAAATAATGATGCTTCTGCAGCTTCGGAAGAGACAAAGAAATTTCTGGAGGAGTTCCAGAACACGGAGCATTTAAAAATCATGATGGCTCATCGCCCCGACAGTTTTATCTTCGGAGATGCGTCGTCTTACTGGGATGTGGATCTGGTGGTAAGCGGACATGATCATGGAGGTCAGGTGGTTTTGCCATTTTTAGGCGGTCTCTATGGCGGTGATCAGGGATGGTTTCCGGAATATATACATGGCATGTATCAGAAAGATGAGATGAAGTTATTTATAACAAGCGGTCTGGGAAGCCATAAGCAGACACTGCCGCGGTTTAACAATCCGCCGGAGATTGCGGTTGTAAGAATCAGGGCATTAGTATAACGTTCTCGAAATAACCGGACTCTATACTTGTCTATTTTCCTGATTGCATAAGTCAAAAAGCCTCAGCGTAGCCCGCTACGCCTGCGTTTTTTGACTGGCACACTCAGAAAAATATCTTGCGCATATAGTCCGGTTATTTACGAAACGTTATACTGGATGTATAATAAAATCAGGTGTGGACAGTATTTTCATATGAAATAGTCAAAGATTTTGTGGAGGAGTGAAGATGGGATTTTACCTGAATAATGCGTCGTCGCTTACCTTATATAAAAGTGAAGTGGAAAGCCCTTATTTTGTAGATAAATCCAGGATGCTGGCAGAGTTATTTCCTTTGACCGAGTTAGGGAACAAGCATGTTTGTATTACACGGCCTCGCCGTTTTGGAAAAACGGTAATGGCAAACATGGTGGGGGCGTTTTTTGGAAAAGGTGCGGATGCCGGAAATATTTTTGATTCTTTGAAGATTGCAAAAGAAGATGGATATCGAAAGCATCTGAACAGATATGATGTGATTTATATTGATTTCAGTAAGATGCCGGAAGAATGCAATAGCTACAATCAGTATATTAACAGGATTTCCAGGCGTCTGAAGAGAGACTTAGAGAAGTCGTACCCGAATGCAGATATTGAGATGGAGGATGCCCTGTGGGATATATTGGACAGTATATTTAATGAATATGGCGGTCAGAAGTTTGTGTTTGTCTTTGATGAATGGGATTGTATTTTTCATAAGAATTTTATTACGGACGAGGACAAAAAGAGATATATTTCCTTCCTTAGTAATCTGCTGAAAGATCGTGCGTATGTTTCATTGTCGTATATGACAGGCATTCTGCCGATTGCGAAATATTCCAGCGGTTCAGAATTAAATATGTTTATGGAATATACAATGGCAACAGAAGAAAAGTTCTGTGACGATTTTGGCTTTACGGAGGCAGAAGTTGATCTGCTTTATGAGCGTTACCTTGCAAATACAGCAATACCAGGTGTTACAAGAGATGGTCTGAGACTATGGTATGACGGTTATCATACAAAAGCAGGAGAGCGGATGTATAATCCCCGTTCTGTAGTAGCTGCATTAACCAATAATAATCTGGGAAATTACTGGACAAGCTCCGGTCCGTATGATGAAATTTTCTATTACATTCAGAAAAATGTAGATGAGGTACGCAATGATTTGGCGCTGATGGTAGCCGGTGAACCGGTGCCGGCAAAAGTCAGGGAATATGCAGCGTCATCAATGAATCTGTCTACACGGGAAGAAATATATTCTGCAATGGTTGTTTATGGTTTCTTAAGTTATGAGGATGGAAGAGTATGTATTCCAAACAAGGAATTAATGGAGAAGTTCGATGAAATACTGCAGAAGGAATCTTCTTTGGGATATGTGTATCGTCTGGCAAAAGAGTCGGACAGAATGCTTCAGGCAACACTTTCTGGGGACACAGAGACAATGGCGGAGATTCTGGAGTATGCTCATAATACGGAAACGCCAATTCTCTCCTATAATCATGAGATTGAGTTATCTGCTATTATAAATCTGGTGTATCTTTCTGCCCGGGATAAGTACCGCATTGAACGGGAAGATAAGGCCGGAGTGGGTTACGTGGATTTTATTTTTTATCCGAATAAGAAAGATGCGGACTGCATTATCCTTGAATTGAAGGTTAATCATACGCCGGAAGAAGCGATTCAGCAGATTAAAGATAAACAATATGCATTGCGTTTCAAGGGGAGACTGGGAGAAGAGGTTCCGTATGGTGGAAGGATTCTTGCGGTTGGTATCAGCTATGATAAAGAGACAAAAGAACATCGGTGTAAGATTGAAGTTTTGTAATCCATGCTACTATGAGCCATATAAAATTTGCCAGTGAGTTCATCAAAGAATCAGAAGAGTAAAATTTTATAAGATATCTGTAATCATCTTGTGAATTTCCAACCAATATGTTACTATTGTTTTGGGACAGGGAAATAATTACTAATGAACCTGCAGTGCAGATCATGGGAATTTAAACGCATAAGAGGAAGCCGATTTTATGAAAATACAGGATAAACTAAGAAAGCCGATGCTGGAAGCGAAGTATCTGAATGTGGACAATACAGACAGATACCGCCCCATCATCCGGCTTTTTTATTTGCAGTATGAAAAACTAAAATATTGGATGTACCAGGAAGAAGTTTTCGAAGAACTGAAAGAGGATCCTTATTTTGAGGATTACACCCCGGAGCAATGTCAGCAGGATCTGGCGGCGCTGTCAGCATGGGGCAATCTGGTTACAATTCAGGATACACGGAAGGTCGCCAGTATTGAGGAATTTAAGAATAAAAAATTTCGTTACCAGCTCTCTGAGACGGCAGTGGAGATTGAACGCATGGTCATGCGTGTGGAGAATCTCTTTATCGAAGGTTCTTCTCTGGAACCCACGCTGTTGGAGAGGCTTCGCATCAGTCTTGGAATGATTGGAGAGATGGCAGGAGAGCAGGATGAAAAGGTATATGGATGGTGGAATGATCTGAACAATGATTTTATTCGTCTGAATCAGAATTATCAGGATTATATGAGGGAATTGAACAGCGTGAAGGCGGAAGAGATGATGAAAACCCGGGAATTTCTTGTGTTCAAGGATCGGTTGATCGAATATTTGAGAACCTTTGTCAAAAGCCTTCAGATTAATGTAAATGCTATCGAACAGCGGCTCAGAGAGGTAGAGCCTGAGACGATTCGGGCACTTCTGGAACAGGTGACTGCCTATGAACTCTCCATTCCGAGAATTGAAGTAGAAGTAGATGAAAAGCTAATTTATGATAAGATGAAGGGGCGTTGGGAGAGTATTGCGGAGTGGTTTTCAGGAAAAGATGGAAGGGAATCGGAGGCGGGCAAGATTTTTGATACGACCAATGAAATTATCCGGAAAATTACCAGATATGCCACGCGGATCAGTGAGATGAGTAACAGTGGTTCCAATCGGAGAGAGGAATATTACAAGCTGGCAGTGATGTTCTCGAAATGCAGGGATATCAATGAAGCTCATCGCCTTTCAGCTTCTGTGTTTGGAATTGAAAAGCCACTTCACTTGAAAGGGATTGCAGGGAGGAAGACAGAGAGTATCAACAGCGGTGTGTTTGAAGAGGTCCCCCATATCGTGACGGTTATGCCAAGGGTGAGAACTTATCGGGAGAAGGCAAAGCGCAGCGGGATTGTAGATCGTTCCCGGGAAAAAGAGGAGATGCGCCTGGCTACGATCCGTCGGCTTGAGGACGAAAAGAAGCTGCTGGAAAGTTATATTACAGATCATCGTCTGGAGTTTGCCGGACTTCCTGAGATTGAGCCGCATGTGCGGGATGTGTTTTTAACATGGCTGTCCAAGGCATTGGAGAACAAGAACTGCCGTGCAAAGACAGAGGATGGCCAGGTTTATCATATCGAACAGGCGGATACGAAGGAAACTTGTATTTTGAAGTGTACGGATGGTGAACTTTATATGCCGGCCTATACCATTATTTTTGAAGAAAATGCTGATATAAAGTGAGGGAAAAGCAACTATGCGTGCGTTGGAGATACTGCTCAGCCGTCGTTGGATTCTGAAGTCCAGAGAGCGGGAATTGTATTATCAGATGAAAGATGAAATAGGGAACGTAAAGAAGTTTCTGATGGAAAAGCTGGGGTATCAGGTGATTGTGAATCCCTATTTGGTGAAAGTGGAAAAAATGCCGGCAAAACCGGAAAACTGGATGGGAATCCAGGAGTTTACCGAGCAGATTGAGTATGTGTTTTTCTGTCTGGTTCTGATGTTTCTTGAAGATAAAGAGGCAGAAGAGCAGTTTGTACTGTCGGAACTGACAGAGTATATGCAGGGACAGAACCGGGAGGAGCAGATTGACTGGACAGTTTACCGCTATCGCCGTCATTTGGTCCGGGTGATGAAGTATTGTGTATCCTGCGGAATTCTAAATGTGGATGACGGAAGTGAAGAGAGTTTTGCAAAGGATGATACCAGTGAGGTGCTCTATGAAAACACCGGAGTTTCCAGATACTTTATGAAGAATTTTACGCAGGACATTATGGGGTATACCAGTCCGGAAGACTTTGAAAAAGAAGAATGGATCGATGTCAACGAGGATCGGGGAATCGTCCGGAGACAGAGGGTTTATCGGCGTCTGCTGATGTCTATGGGAATGTATAAAACACCGGAGACAGAGGAAGATTTTGCCTATGTGCGGAATTACCGGAATATGATCGGCGGAGAACTTGGGGAATTGTTCGACTGTGAACTTCATGTACACAGGGACAGTGCGTTTTTGATACTGGGGGAGGAATGCCGGCTCGGCAGGTGCTTTCCGGAGGAGCATACGCTGTCGGATGCGGTACTTCTTATCAATCAGTTGCTTATAGAAAAAATAGAAGCCGGAGAGATTGAGGTACCTGCGGATGAGAACATCCGGATTCCCGGGGAAGTGTACCGCAGTATTGTGGAGGCGTGTAAAGAGCAGTATGGGAAAGGTTTTAACAAGACATACCGGGAAATGACGACAGGAGAATTTTACCGGGAAGTTTATGCCTATATGACAGAACTGGAACTGGTGGAGAAGGTAAAGGATGATATTGTAATTCGATCGGTGGTTGGAAAAATTGTGGGAAAATACCCGGAGGATTTTTTGAAGAACGGAGGCACAGATGAACAGTAAGTGGCAGATACATAGAGTCGGTCTGGTAGATTTCTGGTATTATGATGAAGAGGAGTTTTATTTTCTGGATGGAAGAATGCTTTTAAGAGGAGCCAATGGTTCCGGAAAATCTGTTACCATGCAGAGTTTTATCCCGCTTCTTCTGGATGGAAATATGCGTCCGGAGCGTTTGGACCCCTTTGGATCCCGTGCGAGAAAAATGGAGAATTATCTGTTGGAAGAGGGGGATGGAAGGGAGGAACGAACCGGTTACCTCTATATGGAAATGAAGCGTACAGAAAGTGATGGATATCTCACCTTGGGAATCGGAATGCGTGCACGGAGAAATAAGAAGATGGAATCCTGGTATTTCTGTATTACCGACGGCAGAAGAATCGGTCAGGATCTGTACCTGTACAAAGATCCTCACAATAAAATTACCTGTACCAGGCAGGAACTTAAGAATCGGATTGGGGACGGCGGCAAGGTTATGGATACACAGGGGGAGTATGCGGCTTGTGTCAACCGACTGCTCTTCGGTTTTGAGACACAGGAGGAATACCGGGAACTGCTGGAACTTCTGATTCAGCTTCGGACACCGAAGCTGTCGAAGGATTTTAAACCGACCGTGATCAATGAAATATTGAGCAGCTCTCTTCAGACACTTTCCGAGGATGATCTGCGGCCCATGTCTGAAGCGATTGAAAATATGGACAGTTTGAAAACGAATCTGGATACGTTAAGTGACAGTGTCCGGGCAGCAAAACAGATTGAGCGGGTTTACGATCAGTATAATCAGATCGTGCTGTATGATAAGGCACTTCTTTTTTCGAAGTCGATTCAGGAGTGCCGGGAGTTTGAAAAAACAGCGGAAGATCTTGAGCGCAGGATTGCAGAGGGGAGGGAGAAGCTGCTGAAAGAAGAACAGCATTACCAGGAACTGCGTCAGGAGGAACAGGTACTGACGCAGGAGCGGGAATCTCTGGCGTCCAGTGATGCGGCAAGGCTGAAAGAACAGGAAGTAAAGACTGTCAGTGAATCGGAGGAGCAGCGCAGGGTGGTTCAGGAGAAGGAACGTCAGGAGTCCGATAAGAAAGAAAAGCAGCTGGATACAGAGCAGAGAATCAAAGAGCAGTCCGACAGAAATGAAGTGATCTGGGATGAGATCGAGGATACTCTGGAGGAAATGGAAGCGGTTATGGAGGATGTCTCCTTTGATGAATTTACATTTCTGAAGAAGGAGTTGTGCGAAACGAAAGATCAGGTATATTCTTTTCAGGCGCATAATCAATTGCTGGATGCTTATATGCAGAAGGTGGATGCAGGTAAGACGGTACTTATGGAAGAAAAGAACTGCCAGGAGAAATACGATCGTTTTCTGAAGGAACTGGACGAACATCTTGAGGAGAGAAACCGGGCAGAGAAGGAATTGCTTCAGTATGAAAATCTTCTGCATGAGACAAAAGCGGAGCTGACAGAGGATATCTATCGTTGGGAAAGCAAGAATCAGGAACTTCATCTGGAACCGGAAACGATGCAGGAAATTTCGCGCAGAGTGGAAGCGTATCAGATGGGGACGGATTATTCAGAGATCCGCGATCTTGCAAAACAGTCTTTTTATCAGAAGGAACATGAACTTGCAGATGGGAAGAACCAGGCGCAGCAGATGGTGAAAGAGATCGGAAAAAAAGCCGAAGAAGCAAAAGAGGAACTGGAGCAGTGGCAGAAGCAGAAAGATCCTGAGCCGGAGCAGCCGGATTCTGTGCAGGAAAACCGCAGGATTTTGCAGGAAAAAGGAATTCCATATCTGCAGTTTTATAAGACGATTGACTTTGACCGGAGCCTTACCGAGGAACAGATGTCCCGGTTGGAGGAAGCGCTGCTTCAGATGGGAATTCTGGATGCACTGATTGTTCCGGCTGATTACAGGGAACAGGTACTTGAATTGGACCCTGGTATCTGCGACAAGTATATTTTCAGCGACGTGACCAGAGTTCAGAAGAATCTGACGGAAGTTCTGGAGGTTGATAATGGGGAAAATGATATCCTGTTTTATCAGAAGATTTCACGTGTGTTGTCTGCAATCGGATATGCAGACGATGAGGAGCGGATAGAGGGGAAGAATTGTAATTCCTGGATTGATCAAGACGGCAATTACCGGCTAGGTGTTTTAGAGGGAACAATTACAAAGAGGTATGAAGCACGCTTCATTGGAGTGCGTGCCAGAGAGAATTACCGCAGACAGAAGATTGAAGAGTTGGAAATTATCTGCAGGGAACTGGAAGAAGAAATCGGTAGATGGAAAGAACTGCTGGATTACACATCGCAGCGGGAAGAAATGCTTCAGAGTGAATGGAAAGCATTTCCCTGTGATCAGGATCTGAAGGTAGCCACGAAATCATATGCACAGCGGGAATATACACTGGAATTGTTGGGAGAGCAGATTCAGAAGCAGAAAGAGCGTGTGGAGCAGGAAAGAAAGCAGTTGGATGAAGTCCGGCTTCAGGCACGTAAGATCTGCGATAAGTGTTATCTTCCCGCGCGTTTGGATGTGTTTGACAAAGCGTTGGAAGCTCTGCATAGCTATAAGGAAAATTTGATGAAGCTTCAGATTATCCATGGCAATTATCGGAATGGTATTCGTGAAGTGGAAAGTAAAAAGGAATATCTGGAGGAAATCAATCAGGATCTGGATGACATCCGTTACGATCTGAACCGGGCAGTTCAGAGGGTAAGGGAATCGGAAGGAATTCTGGTCTCTATACGAAAACAGCTGGAATTGACAGATTATGATCAGATCAGAGAACGGCTGGATTACTGCATCGGGCGGCTGGCTGTGCTGCCGACGGAACGAGAGACCTCCATAAAGCGTCAGTCCGATCTGAAGAACGAAGAAAAAGTTCTGCGAAAGGAGCGGACAAAGAATGAGATTTCCGGAATCAAAGCGTCAGACCGGAGACAATGGCTGGAAAAAGTATTTGAAGCAGAGTATCGCTTGGGATATGTGGAGCGCAGATTTGTAATAACCGATGATATGGAAGATCAGGCGGCAAAGGTGTGCAGTATGTTGGCAGGCAGCTTTGGAAGCAAAAAGCAGAGTGATCTTTTTGCCAGCCTGCAGGAGGCTTATCATCAGAATCGGGGATATCTGTTGGAATATCAGATCACGATGCAGACATTGTTTGAAGAACTGGATGAGGGCACGTCGGTGTTTGATATCAGTCTGAAAAGAATTGATATTTCTGCAAAATACAGAGGAACTGCGGTAAAGTTTAAGGAGTTGATCGCGGGGATGAGCGAGGACGCCGAAGAACTGAAGCGTCTCTTAAGTGACAGAGACCGGGAATTGTTCGAGGATATCCTTGCCAATACGATCAGCAAGAAGATACGCGGAAAGATTCAGTCCAGTAAGCGTTGGGTAGAAAAGATGAATGCGCTTATGGAATCCATGCAGACTTCCAGCGGACTCAAATTAAGCCTTCGATGGAGAAACAAGCGGGCGGACAGTGAGGACCAGCTTGATACAAAAGCTTTGGTGGAACTGCTTCAGAAGGATGTGGAGATTATGCGGGAGGAGGAAGTGGAAAAGCTTTCCCGTCATTTCCGTTCCAAGATTGAGGAAGCCAGAAAGATTGCAGGGGATACGGGATCTGTCCAATCCTTCCATGCCGTGATGCGGGAGGTACTGGACTATCGGAAATGGTTTGAGTTCCAGCTGGAGAGTCAGAAGACAGGTGAGAAGAAAAAGGAATTGACAGACAGGGTATTTTTCACCTTCAGCGGCGGTGAGAAAGCGATGGCCATGTATGTGCCGCTGTTCTCGGCTGTTGTGGCGAAATACGCCGGCGCCAGAGGGGATGCGCCGAAGCTGATCTCCCTGGATGAAGCATTTGCAGGTGTGGATGAGATGAATATCCGGGATATGTTCCGCCTGATGGTAGAATTTGAATTCAACTTTATGATTAATTCCCAAATCCTGTGGGGAGATTATGATACGGTGCCGGGTCTCGCCATCTATCAGCTTGTGAGGCCGGAAAACGCAAAGTATGTGACTGTGATCCGCTATGTCTGGAACGGGAAAATGAAGAAAATGGTGAATAAACCTGAAGTGTGGAAAGAGTCTGAGGGCTGATTTCAAGAGAAACCGGAGGAATGTCTGTGATGAATTGCGGGAAAAACATAGAAGAGAGTGTCGCTTATTTTAAAGCGCGGCCGGTATATGAGAAGCTTTTCCGAAAGGTGCAGGACAAGTACGCCGGCCTTGGGCATCTGGGCGGAAAGGTGACATTGACTGGACTTACCACAGAGGAAAAGAACCAGTTAGGGGGATTTTTCCAGAAAGATTATACAGACCATAAAAGTGTGACAATTTCTGCAGCTCTGATGGAGAAAGCGTTAAAAAACAGCAGGTTTTCCGGTGCGGACTGGGAAATGATTCTTACTGCGTATTTCGGGGAAACGCTGACGGCAAGAAAAGAGCTGGAAAGTCAGCAGGCGGCTGCGCGAGAGGCGTACTTTGAAGAAATCATCAGCGGGTTTGAAGAGGAACCAGGAGCGGTCTGGCTGAATCAGGTGCTTTCCCGGCGCACAGCAGGTTATCAGATTCTGATGCAGCAGTACCGTGAGGATCCGGAGAAGCTGCGCTGTACGCTGCAATATCTGCTGCAGACCATTCCGGAACTTCCGGTGCTCCGATTCGGGAAATCGGCAGTAAAAAGAGAATTGCTGGCGGTATTTGCCGCCAGAATGACTCAGGACCCACATTATTATGATGAGGGTACCCTGGGCGAAAAACTGCTTACGGTATTTTTAACGGATTTTTTTGGAGAACACCATGCTCTCGGCTCGTCCGGTGCAGAAGAGAAGAACAGCCTCTATTATGAAGCAGGGATATTGAAGGATGATTTGTCAAATGACACACTGGTTTATGGAATCCATGCGGTTGGCAATGACGGAGAGCGCCATGAGGGAATTGAAGGATTTTTGAGGTGTCGGGAACCGATGCGTCTGACACTCCTTACGGTGGGAAACCTGTGTAAGGTGTGGACAATGAAGGAGCCGCACGTTTATGTTGTGGAAAACCCCGCAGTTTTTTCCGTTCTTGTGGAAACATATCCTGAGTGTACGGTCATCTGTGGAAATGGTCAGCCGCGGCTGGCTACGTTAGCCTTGATGGATTTACTCAGGGAGAACTGTATTTTTTATTATGCAGGTGATTTTGATCCGGAAGGTCTTCTGATTGCGCAGCGTTTGAAACGGCGCTATGGAGAAAAACTCAAATTGTGGAATTACAGGGCGGATTGGTACGAGGAATATCTGTCTGAAGTCAGACTAAATGATACGAGAATCAGGAAGCTGGAGAAAATTGAGATTGAGGAGTTGCAGGAGATCAAAAGCGCCATACAACGAGAACGGCGGGCAGCGTATCAGGAAGCTATGATGGATAAACTGATGGAAAAAATTTAGCTGAGCATAGTAGAACAAAAGTGGATAAGGCGTATATAATTATGGAAGAGAAGATTTCAGTCAGGAAAGTAGACACGAATACTTATTTAAAAGCAGTGCGTGAGATGCTGCAGGAGGGAAATGAAGTTCCTCTGACAATTACGGGAAACAGTATGTCTCCTTTTATGATTCATGAGAGAGATAAGATTCTGATCAGCAGCGTGAACCGGCCGCTCAAAAAGGGAGATATGGCTTTTTACCAGAGAGTGACAGGTCAGTACGTGATGCACCGGATTCGTTATATCCGGCATGGGGAAAGAGGGGAGACCTACTATTTTATCGGTGATGCCCAGACTGTTACAGAAGGTCCCATCTACCGGGAGCAGATTTTTGGTCTGATAACGGCAGTGTGCAGAAAAGGGAAATGGATCAAACCGGGAAACTTCTGGTGGGAATTTTTTGAAAAGGTATGGATACGGATCGTTCCCCTTCGAAAATTCACAGAGGAAATCTATGGAACATTCAAACGTTTACAAAAATTATTTCGAATAAATTAACAATTTACACATATAATAAAATCAGAATCATGAAAAATTGTCATGTTTCTGGTTTTTTTATTATATCCAAAAACCTTATGATTTTTTATAATAAAATCATCAAAGGGACAGGCAATCACTTTCAAAGAGAAGTGAAAGTGCTGTAAAGACAGGTGCCAAAGCGCACCGGATACTACAAAATGTCTAAGGGCTATATAAAAGGAGGAGAACGATGAAATTTAAAAAAGTATTTGCGGTTATGCTTTCAACAGCAATGATCAGTACAATGTTTGCAGGATGTGGCAGCGATGATAAAAAGAGTACATCTGACAGCACTTCCAAAAGCACAGCGGAAACATCTGAGGACGATGCGAAAAAGGATGATGCAGACGACAAGACATCTGGAAAGGGAAAGGTTTATTATCTGAACTTCAAACCGGAACAGGCAGATCAGTGGGTAGCTCTGGCTGAGAAATATACAGAAGAAACAGGCGTTGAAGTTGAGGTACAGACAGCAGCATCTGGTACATATGAGTCCCAGCTGAAAGCTGAAATGGCAAAGAATGAAGCGCCGACACTGTTCCAGGTGAATGGACCGGTTGGTCTGGCTACATGGAAAGATTACTGCTATGATCTTGCTGACAGCCAGATTTACAAAGATTTGTCCAGCGATGACTACGCATTGAAAGACGGCGATTCCGTAATGGGTATTGCTTATGTAATTGAGACTTATGGTATCATCTATAATAAAGCACTGTTAAATGACTACTTTGCACTGGATGATGCAGAAATCAAATCAATTGATGAATTGAACAGCTTTGATGCGCTGAAGAAAGTAGCTGACGGCATTCAGGCGCATAAAGATGATTTAGGTGTACAGGGTGCATTTACATCCGCAGGTATGGATTCCTCTTCTGACTGGAGATTCAAAACCCACCTTGCAAACCTGCCGATTTACTACGAGTACAAGGCAGATGGCATTGATTCCACAGAAGCAATCAAGGGAACTTACCTGGATAACTACAAAAACATCTGGGATCTGTATACCACAGATTCTACCTGCGAAGCAAGTATGCTCTCATCTAAGACAGGTGAAGATGCAGCATCTGAGTTTGCACTTGGCGAAGCTGTATTCTACCAGAATGGTACATGGGCTTACAACGATATCAAAGATATGGAAGTAGCTGATGAGGATATGGGTATGCTTCCAATCTACATCGGTGCTGAAGGTGAAGAGAATCAGGGACTTTGTACAGGTTCTGAGAACTACTGGTGTGTAAATAAGAATGCTTCTGAAGAAGACATTCAGGCAACTCTGGACTTTATGGCATGGGTTGTAGAGAGTGATGAGGGACGTGATTCTCTGGCAAATGAAATGGGATTCGTTACACCATTTACTACATTTGATGAGTATCTGCCAAGCAATCCGTTGGTAAAAGCAAATGATGAGTATACAAAAGCAGGAAAAACACCTGTAAGCTGGAACTTCACCACAATGCCATCTGAAAACTGGAAGAACGATCTGGGATCAGCTCTTCTGGAGTACGCACAGGGAACCGGCGAATGGGATGCAGTTAAGACTGCTTTCGTAGACGGATGGGCTACTGAGTACGCAGCTGCTAATGCAGAATAAATAGAAGAAAGAAGCTGAGAAGCTGAAAAGCCGGCACGGAAAACGGGGACTGGATTATGGCAAATCAAAAGTTTGGCAGTTATCTGTCCCTGTTTTTCTACGCCATTTTTGAAGTAAGACAGGTTGGGAGCTTTTAGTTCCACAAATTAATTTGGAGGATAATTATGGAAAAAGCAATTAAAAAATATTTTCCGGTATTCGTTCTTCCAACGATGATTGCATTTACAATCGGATTTATAGCGCCATTTCTCCTGGGTGTCTATTTGTCTTTCTGTAAGTTCACCACGGTTACGGATGCTACCTTTATCGGATTAAAAAACTATACGAAGATTTTCACAGATACTACGTTTCTTCATTCCCTCTGGTTCACCGTATTGTTTACAATTGTAACTGTACTGCTGATTAATGTATTGGCATTTGCGGTTGCCATGCTGCTGACAAAGGGAGCGAAAGGTACGAATGTGTTCCGTACCGTATTCTTTATGCCGAACCTGATCGGCGGTATCATTCTCGGCTATATATGGCAGCTGCTGCTGAATGGTATTCTGGCAAATTTCCAGAGAACACTTACTTATTCTTCCGTATATGGTTTCTGGGGTCTTGTAATCCTGATGCTCTGGCAGCAGGTTGGTTATATGATGATTATTTATATCTCAGGTATCCAGAATATTCCGGGTGAATTGATTGAGGCGGCTAAGATTGACGGTGCCAATGCATGGCAGGTACTGAAGAATGTAACGCTTCCTATGGTTATGCCGTCTATCACAATCTGTACATTCCTGACGGTAACGAATGGATTCAAACTGTTTGATCAGAACCTCGCTCTGACCAATGGTGCACCGTCCAGAATGTCAGAAATGTTGGCACTGAACATCTATAATACCTTCTACGGCAGAACTGGTTATGAAGGTGTTGGACAGGCAAAAGCAGTTATATTCTTTCTGATTGTGGCTATTATTTCAGTCGTACAGAATAAATTGACAAGATCAAAGGAGGTGCAGCAGTAATGGGTGTAAGAAAAGCAAAACACGGCTGGATTCTGACGCTGGTTTTTTCCATCATCAGTCTGCTGTATGTATATCCGATTGTTTTGGTAATTATCAACTCCTTTAAAAAGAAGGCATATATCAGTAAGTATCCATTTAAGATTCCTACGGATAAGATGTTTGTGGGGCTGGAGAATTACGTCCGCGGTATTGAAAAGACCGGATTGATTTCAGCATTTGGCTGGAGTTTATTTGTAACCGTATTTTCGGTAATCGTGATTATTATCTGCTGTTCCATGTGTGCATGGTATGTGTGCCGGGTGAAGAATGTTCTGACATCTGCAATTTATACCTGCTGTCTGTTCGCTATGGTTGTACCGTTCCAGATGGAAATGTATACACTGTCCAAAATTGCGAACATGCTGCATCTGGATACTCCGTGGGGTCTGATTATTATCTACCTGGGCTTCGGAGCAGGTCTGGCAGTATTTATGTTCACCGGATTTATGAAGTCTATACCCCTTGAGATTGAAGAGGCAGCCATGATTGACGGCTGTACACCGGTACAGACGTATTTCAAAATTGTGCTTCCGATTTCAAAGTCTACCTGTATTACAGTTACAATTCTGCAGGCGATGTGGATCTGGAATGACTACCTGCTGCCGTCTCTGGTACTGGATACGAAAAAGTTTAAGACAGTTCCGATTGCTGTTCAGTATCTGAAGGGCGGATATGGTTCGATCGACATGGGAGCCATGATGGGTGTGTTGGTACTTTCGATTGTACCGATCATTATCTTTTATCTTTGTTGTCAGAAGTATATTATCGAAGGCGTTGTTGCAGGAGCTGTCAAAGGCTGAAATACTTGCATTCCTGCCTTATATGAGTTAAAATATGAATAAATCCACCCTACTTAAGGGCTGTCATATGGTATCATATGACAGCCCTTATACTCATATAAAGAAAATGCCGGTTTTCAGATGCCGGTAAGCAGGAGAATGCTTTATGATTAGAATTTTAATCGTCGATGACGAAAAACTGGAACGCAATGGAATTAAATTCCTTTTAAAACGTGAACCTGGTGAATACCAGGTATTGGAAGCAGAAAATGGGAGAGAGGCATTGGGTCTTTTACAGACAGAACAGGTAGACATTCTCCTTTCTGATGTGAAGATGCCGTATATGAACGGACTGGAATTATCGAAGCACGTACGAGAGCAATATCCGGACCTGCCGATTATTATTTTCAGCGGATACAATGATTTTTCCTATGCACGGGAAGCCATCCGCTATGGCGTGCTGGATTATGTACTGAAGCCGGTTGATCCTCAGGAGTTCCATAAGACACTGGAAAAGGTGGTATCTCATATTACGACCAGGCAGGAACGTGAAGAAAAGCAGTCACGCCGTGAAGATTATCTGAAGAAATTTTTTCTTCTGAATTATCTGTATAATGGACGGGAGGAGGAGTTGGAAAGCGCAGCACAATTGGTGCAGCTTAAGCGGGACACGCTGAACCAATATAGCAGGATGATCCTGGCAGGAAGTACCGGTAATTTTTTTGAGATAGAGGAAGAGACATTTCAGGAGGAACTGCGTGGGAAAATTCAGAGGAACTTTTATTATGTGAATCTGAATTCCAATGAATCCTTGTTCTTTTTTAAAGAAAAATCCTGTGATTACCGCAGACTTGCCTTAACACTTCATAATTTCTTCCGGCAGAAATACGATGCGGACTGTTATTTTGCAGTCAGCACGGAACTGGAAAATTATCGGGAACTGCCGCAGCTTCTGCCGCAGTTGGAACAGCTTCTGGAAGAACATTTCTATGAGCCGGAAGTTCATGTGTTTTCCATGGAGGCAAAGGGTGATGAGGAGGAAAGTGCACAGGTAGAGGATGCAAAAGTACTTCAGAACATTCTGGATGATATTCATCATAAAGATACGGTTCATCTCTGGCAGAACTTCCGCAGAATTGAGAAGAAGTACCGAACGGACAAACAGTTTTCGGAGATGTATGTCAAGTTTGTATTTTCCAGTATTTTAAAAGAGCTGTATGACACAATGATGGCCTCCGGAGAGAAAGGGCTTTCCAGAGAAGTGGACCGCCTGTATCGGTGCAGGACGATACAGGAAGTGCTGGAGATTACAGAACAGGCAATCCGGGAATTTGAAGAACATCTCAAAGAGCAGAATCATGGATTTCGGGATGAAGTGACAAAGGTAAAAAGTTATATCTATCACCATTATGAGGAAGAACTCAGTGCCGAGATGCTTGCGGCAAAGGTGTGCCTTTCGCCGGGGTATCTGAGTCATGTTTTCAAGCAGGAGACCGGGGTAAACTTGAACCGGTTTATTCGTGAATGCCGTATGAAAAAGGCAAAAGAACTTTTGGAGACAACGAATCTGAAGATTGTACAGATCGCAAGGCAGGTGGGATTCTCCAATAATTCCTATTTTTGCAAGAGCTTCCGGGAATATTTTGGAGATACGCCGGAATCCTGCCGGAAAGGTTGGCCGGAAGATGAAGAAAATACGGAGAAGAGTTAAAGATTTAAAATACCGTCATAAACTTTCGATCCTTATTGTGACTGCAAGTCTGATTCCTGTCATGATCATCAGCGCCTATACACAGTTCGGAACGCGCAGGCTTCTGGAGGAAAACGAAAGAGGGGATTTAAGTGACACTCTGGAACAATCCGTGGATGCTATCAGCAATCAGGTGGACATTTACGGAAATCTGATCAACTATCTCTCATTTTCCCAGGAACTCAGGAAAATCGTAGATACACAATATGATTCGGATTATGAGGCATATCTGGAATACACCGAGGTGGCAGATCCGATGTTTACCCTGCCTCAGCTTTATCACAATGAAATTCAGAAGATTACGCTGTATGCGGACAGCATTCAGGTAGAACATGGAAATACGCTGGCCCCTGCAAGCAGTGCCGAGAAAATGTTCTGGTATCCTTTTTTAGAAACCGGGGAGAAGGTTCAGTGGTTTGTAAAGCGTGGTTCCCGCCGGGAAATCATTGCCAGCCGAAAGTTTTATGATGAGGAAGGAATCACGGCAATTCTGGCAGTTACGTTGGATTATAATAAGATGCTGGAGCCATTTACAAGACAGATTAAAGAGAATACGGGCGGAGTGATTTTTGACGAAGCCGGAAATCCGATCTATGCCGCTTACTCTATGGAAGAGCAGTATCGGCCGGGACAGGCAGAGTCCAGGGAGTATATTGAGGAGAATTATGCTTATGCAGTTTTGGAACTTTCTGGTACCGGGTGGAAGTTTTATCTGTATCGCCCGAAGGAAGTGATCACAGCCTCGGCGAATCAACTGTTGCAGCGGAATCTGCCGATTCTGGGGGTGTGTCTGCTCCTGATTCTGTTTTTGGGGTATGTATTTTCCAGAAGAATGGTACACCGTCTGGAGCTGCTGACTGAGAATATGAATCAGATTAATCTGGGGCTGCGTGAAGTGGCAGTGGACAGCGATTCTAAGGATGAGGTTGGCGTACTGATCCGTACATTCCGGCGGATGATGGATGAGATCAATAAACTGATTTCCGAAGTTTATGAATCTAAGATTGAACTGCAGAGGACAGAAATGCGGGCGCTTCAGGCGCAGATTAACCCGCATTTTCTCTATAATTCCCTTTCCATTATCAACTGGAAGGCGATTGAGGCAGATGAAATGGAGATCAGTGAAGTGACGCTGGCGCTTTCCACTTACTACAGAACCAGCCTGAACCGGGGAGAGACGATCACAAGTCTGGAGAATGAAGTGAATAATATCAGAGCTTATCTTCGTATCCAATTGATTATGCATGATGATAGTTTTACGGTTGAAGAAGAGATTGATACCAGCTTGTTCGACTGCAGAGTACCCAAATTAATTTTGCAGCCTCTTGTGGAGAATGCCATTGATCATGGTCTTGATATTTCCGGAAAAGAAGAGCAGAAGCTGTGGATAACCGTCGGACAGGAAGGGGAGACGCTTTTGCTGAGCGTCCGGGATAACGGCTGCGGGATGGAGCAGGAGAAAGCAGAAAAGATTATTACCTATCAGTCCAGTGGTTATGGTGTGCGTAATGTCAATGATCGGATTGTACTTCTGTATGGCGAGAATTATCGGTTGAGGATTCACAGTACGATTGGGGAGGGAACTTGTGTGGAAATCCGAATTCCCAAAAATTCCGGAGGGATGAGAGATGAAAAATAAGCGTTTTTGGATAGCGGGAATCGGTGTTTTGTTGATTGCCGCATTGGGATGGTATGTCTGGTATGGCGGAAGCGACATGGGCGGAAGTCCGGATCCGGAAAAAGAGGAACTGGATTCGAAACAGATGGAAGCGTTGTGGGAGAACGCGGAGCATACACCATATGGAAAATATCCCGAAGAGGTCATTTATACCCTTGGAAAAATTTCCGGAAACAATAATTCCAATCTTCCGTTGGATGAAACTTATGAGGAGAATGGTTATACCAGATATCTGAAAGAGATGCTGAATATCCAGAATGAAGATGTATTTGAAATTGAAGACGGAGATCCATACTATGAAGCGGTGAGTCTTGCAATCAAGGACAGGGATATCCCGGATGTGATGGTTGTGAAAGGACGCGATAATCTGAAGGAACTGGTAAAATTCGACTTGATTGCTGATCTGACTCAGGTATATCAGGAGTGTTCCACAGATCGCATAAAAGAGATGTATGACAGTTATGGAGAAAATCTGTTAGACTCGGCAACCTTTGACGGAAAATTATATGCATTGCCGGACACGGTGATCGATCACGGGGCGACCTTACTCTGGATACGCAAGGATTGGATGGATCAGCTGGAACTAAAGGAACCGGAAACCATGGAAGAGGCCATGCAGATCATAAAAAAGTTTGTGACCCAGGATATAGCGGGAAATGGTGAGACGATCGGTCTTGTAAGCAGTACGGATATTGTGTCGGAGAATGGCTCCATGTATTCCCTGGATCCGCTTTTTACGATATTTCATGCTGCGCCCCAGGATTGGATTCTGGATAAGAATGGAAATGTGTCATACGGTTCGATTGCGAAAGAGACGAAGGAGGCACTTAGCTACATCAGCGGATTGTATCAGTCAGGGATTCTGGATTCCCGTTTTCTGCTTCGAACTACGGAGAACATCGACCAATTGATTCGGGAAGGGAAGTGCGGTGCCTTTTTTGGAAAGTGGTGGGCACCAAACAATCCGCTGATGGATGCTTACAGTGCCGATTCGGATGCTGATTGGAGGCCATATTTTTTAACGAAAGAGGATGAGAATCAGGTTCAGAGATTTGCGTCCTACGATGATTGGCAGTATGTGGTAGTGCGTAAAGGGTATGAACATCCGGAGATTGTTCCAAAATATATCAGTGTGATGTTTGACTACACCAGATATGAAGATAAGAGAGCGGAGGAAATTAATGATTATTTTTCCTTGAATGTGGATCCTACAGCCCGTCCGATGAACATCAATGTAGATTACAGAGATGCGCTGAACCGGGCCACGACCAGTATCCGGGGTGCACTGGACGGAGAGATCCCTGTGGAAGAGCTGACCGCTCTGGAAAAATCTTACTATAATACCTGTAAATCTTATCTCAACGGTCAATTAACTACGGCCAATGCATGGGCAGCTTATGCATCCCGCATAACAGCTGTAGGACTTCTGGTGGATACCGGATTCCAGACAGACATTCCCCTGTCCCTGGGAGAGTCTGACGGAGAACTTCCGGCGGATCTTCTGAAGATGGAGAAGCAGCTGTTCCTGCAGATTGTAGTGGGAGAAAAGCCACCTGGTTACTTTGAGACCTTCGTGGATCAATGGTATGTAAGCGGAGGCAGGGAATATACGCAGCAGGTTCGTCAGTCCTACGCTGCATCATTGGGGTAAGATGCCTTTTTCCCAACGTCTTAAAAATCACAGAGCGTGTCTGGAATGATGTCTCTAGTACATCGTTACAGACACGCTTTTGTATTGGAAAAACAACAACTAAATCTAAAAAATAGTTGACAAGTAGGAAAAACAGGAATATAATACTAGGCATAGATAAAACATATAGGAATAGTAGGAAAATGGAGGCGACACAATGTCAAATATTTACAGGGGAACATTAGGGTTGATCGGGAATACTCCGCTGGTAGAAGTGACGAATATAGAAGCGGAATTGAGCCTGGAGGCAACAGTGCTGGTAAAACTGGAGTATTTTAATCCAGCAGGAAGCGTAAAGGACAGAATTGCCAAAGCGATGATTGAGGATGCGGAAGAAAAGGGCGTGTTAAAGGAAAGCTCCGTCATCATTGAACCCACGTCCGGTAATACCGGAATTGGTCTGGCAGCGATTGCTGCGGCCAAGGGATACCGTGTTATTCTGACGATGCCGGAGACAATGAGTATTGAGAGAAGAAATATCTTAAAGGCATATGGCGCGGAGCTTGTATTGACAGACGGCTCAAAGGGGATGAAAGGAGCAATTGCAAAGGCAGAGGAATTGGCAAAGGAGATCCCAGACAGCTTTATTCCGGGACAATTTGTAAACCCTGCAAATCCTGCAATTCACAGAAGCACTACAGGGCCTGAGATCTGGAAGGATACGGATGGAAAAGTAGACATCTTTGTGGCTGGCGTCGGTACAGGCGGAACTTTGACAGGTGTAGGCGAATATCTGAAATCACAGAATAAGGATGTAAAGATTGTAGCTGTGGAGCCGGCAGGCTCTCCTGTTCTTTCGGAAGGGAAAGGCGGTCCCCACAAGATTCAGGGAATCGGTGCAGGATTTGTCCCGGAGGTGTTGAATACAGCCGTTTACGATGAAATTATTAAGGTGGAGAATGAAGATGCATTTGCTGTAGGGAAATTAATCGCAAAGAAGGAAGGTGTTCTTGTGGGAATTTCATCCGGTGCATCTTTGCATGCAGCGCTTCAGCTTGCAAAACGTCCTGAAAATAAGGGTAAGACGATTGTAGCATTGCTCCCGGATACCGGGGACAGATATTACTCCACACCTCTGTTTGCAGAATAAAAGTACAGCAGCAAAAAAGATGCGGAGGAGATTATGAAACTTTCAAAAAGAAGCAGATACGGTCTGCGTGCTTTGATTGATCTGACTGTGAATTCTCAGAATGAGCATATGGCTTTAAGCAGCATAGCAGAGAGAAATGAAATCTCTCCACAATATCTGGAACAGGTATTCGCCAGCCTGAGGAGAGCCGGAATCGTAAAAAGTATAAAAGGTCCTCAGGGAGGATATCTGCTGAATCGTGAGCCGGAGGAGATTCCTGTGTCTGAGATACTGGAAGTACTGGACGGTACGTATTGGGTCGAAGAGGAAGATGTTCGTGAGGACAGCAGCTGCCGTGGGATTTCGGATGTTATTCAGAAACTGGTAATCGATGAGGTGAATCGCAAACTGGATACCGTGCTGAGAAATCTGACGTTGGAAGATTTGAAAAAAGAATATACGGAATATAATCAATATAGCCAGCATATGTATTATATTTAGTGAATCAGTGATGAGAGAGATTAAAAAGAATCCCGGAGCATATCGGGGAGGGGAGACCGGATTCTCCGTGTATGCTCCGGGATATTTTCGATGGTAAGGAGCACAGTTATGAGACAAAGTTTAGTCAGGGAACGTTTGTATCAGAAGTATATTGAACCGACAAAAAGAAAGAGGGAAGATTCTGTAGGAATCGAAATTGAGATCCCAATTGTGAACTTAAGGAAGGAGGCTGTGGATTTTGCCGTAGTTCATTCCGTGACGGAAAAATTTATCAGGGATTTCCATTTTCAGGTGACAGGAAGGGATGATGAGGGCGGTATTTACGCGGCGTCAGAGGGAAGTACCGGAGATATTCTGTCTTATGACTGTTCTTATAATAATCTGGAATTGTCGTTGGGGAAGGAGTGTCAGTTATATACGCTGTACCAGAGATTTTGCAGATATTATGTCTATTTGCAGGCGGAGTTTGCAAAGTTTCATTATGCCCTGACTGGAATGGGAGTCAATCCATATCGAATTTACAATCATAATATACCGATTCCAACTGGTCGGTACCGGATGCTTTTTCATCACTTGAATTCGTACAAGAATTATTCTCTCCCCATGTATTTTCATCCATATCCGGAGTATGGAACATTTTCCAGCGCTTCCCAGGTACAGTTGGATGTGGATTATGATGATTTGCTGGCAACACTGGATGTATTCTCGAGACTGGAACCGATAAAAGCACTTTTATTTTCCAATTCACTCCTGTTGGGAGAAAAGGAAGAACTGCTTTGCTGCAGGGATATGTTCTGGGCAAACAGTACACATGGTATTAATCCTCATAATATCGGAATGTTTGCGTGCAGGTTTGAAGAGATGGATGAGCTGCTTGCGTATATTGAATCTACCAGCATTTATTGTGCGGAACGGGGTGGAAGATATATTAATTTTCCACCGGTGAATATTATGGAATATTTTCAGCGTTCTTCTGTTTGCGGAGAATATTTTACACAGGGCGGATATCAGCAGATTGAGTTCCGACCCGAAATAGAGGATATTCAATACCTCAGGACGTTCAAATTTGAGGATCTGACATTCCGGGGAACCATTGAGTTCCGTAGTGTATGTTGCCAGCCGATTCAGGATTGCATGACTGTAGCTGCGTTTCATCTGGGATTGAAGGGACGGCTGTATGAGCTGGAAGAACTTTTGGATCAGGATTATGTGATTTACCATCATGGGTATACGGCATCAGAATTGCGGAATATGTTTATCCGAAGTGAGCTGCCGTCTTTTGTGGATGAAGCTGCAGTGTATCGCCTTGCAAAGGACATTGTAGATCTTGCAAAAGAAGGATTGACAGATCGTGGCTATGGGGAAGAAGCTCTGCTGAATCCCTTGTATGAAAGACTGCAGGCAAGGATGAATCCGGCGAAGCGGATGCTGAATCTGCGCAGACAGGGAAGGGATATGGAAGAGATCCTTTTGGAGTATGGCCGGATAGATTAAGAAAGGCTTGAAGGTGAGAATATGGAGAAGACGAAATCGAGTAAAGTGAGTGAAACAGATTTAGCGAAGATCGTGGAATTTATCGAAGCCATACAGTTTGGCTCTGTGTCCATTGTGATTCAAAACGGGAAAATAGTTCAGATTGAAAAGAATGAAAAAGTACGACTGAATTAAAGCTGACCGGAAAACCGGAGGTTTTAAGCAGCAAATTGCTGTTTAAGGCCTTTTTTCTTTTAAGAAAAAGATTGAAGTGAGGAAATATGAGATGAAGTTCAATACAAGATTACTACATGGTAATGCAGTCAAAAGATATGCCGATGGAGCGACCCTGCCTTCGATCAGTCAGGTCAGTGCATTTTCTTATGGAACTGCGGAAGAACTTGAGAAAGTTTTTGGCAATAAAGCGCCGGGCTTTGCATACAGCAGAATCGGAAATCCCACTGTGGATGCATTTGAGCGCCGGATCTGCGAATTGGAGGGTGGAAGAGGTGCAGTCGCCTGTTCTTCCGGTATGTCGGCGGTGGCGATGGCACTTATGAATATTTTAAGTGAAGGCGATGAGGTGGTTGCCGGAAGCGGTCTGTTTGGCGGAACAATTGATCTGTTTGAGGATCTTAAGGAATTTGGAATTACAACTAAATTTGCAGAACATATTACAGTGAAAGAAATTGAGCCGCTTATTACGGAGAAAACAAAGGTAGTTTTCGGAGAGGTGATAGGAAATCCGGGACTGGATGTGACAGATATCAAAGCAGTGTCGGACTTTGTGCACAGCAAAGGGATTCCGTTTTTGGTGGACAGTACGACGGCGACACCGTATCTGGTACGGCCAATCGAATATGGAGCGGATCTTGTAGTGCACTCTTCTTCAAAATACATAAACGGCGGGGGAAACTCCATCAGTGGAGTGATTATCGACAGCGGAAAGTTCCGTTGGGATTATTCCCGTTACAAGGGTCTTCAGAATTATAAGAAATATGGTGAGTTTGCCTATCTTGCAAAACTCAGGAATGGTATCTGGAGAAACATGGGAGGGTGTCTGGCTCCGATGAATGCATATTTGAATATTATAGGGATGGAGACTCTGGGACTTCGGATGGAACGTATCTGTGCCAATGCCCGTGAACTGGCGCTTGTTGTCGGACAATTAGACGGTGTGTCGGTCAATTATCCTGCATTGCCCGGGAATCCTTATGAGGAATTGGTAAAGCGTCAGATGGGAGGCCTTGGCGGCGGAATTCTTACTATAAGGACCGGTTCGAAGGAGAGATCCTATCAGATGATGAATGCGTTAAAGTACGCATGCAAAGCCACAAATATCGGAGATACAAGAACTTTAGTCATACATCCGGCTTCTACGATTTACATTCACAGCACAAAAGAGCAGAAAGAGGCAGCCGGAGTACAGGAGGATACGATTCGTGTGAGTGTCGGTATTGAAAATGTGCAGGATTTGATTGAAGATTTCACATCTGCAATCTTAAGTTTAAAATAACAAAAACAGGAGAATAAAAGAGATGGCAACGGATTATGCGGTATTAAAAAAAGGCGGATTCATGAGACAGAAACAGAAGAATCATTTTTCTTTGAGACTTCGTGTGGTCGGCGGCAACGTTACGGCGAAGCAGCTTGCGAAAATTGCGGAGGTTTCGGAAAGGTTTGGGGATGGTTATGTCCATCTTACTTCCCGACAAAGTGTGGAGATTCCATTTATCAAGCTGGAACAAATTAACGAAGTAAAGGAAGCGTTGGCGGACGGCGGTGTGGAGCCTGGTGTATGCGGTCCAAGAGTACGCACTGTGACAGCCTGTCAGGGGGCTGCAATCTGTCCCAGCGGCTGTATTGATACATATGCCCTTGCAAAGGAACTGGATGGAAGATATTACGCCAGAGAACTGCCGGGTAAATTTAAATTCGGTATTACCGGATGTCAGAATAATTGTCTGAAGGCAGAGGAAAATGACCTTGGGGTCAAGGGGGGAATCAAAGTAAGTTGGAAAGAGGACAAGTGCATCCGGTGCGGGGTATGTGTGAAGGCCTGCCGTAGCGGCGTGGTGACGCTGGAAGGCGGAAAAATCAAGATCAAGGAAGAAAAGTGCAATTACTGCGGCAGATGTACAAAAGCCTGTCCTGCAGATGCGTATGAAGAGAAGCCCGGCTATATCGTATCCTTTGGAGGCCTCTTTGGAAACAAAATCAGTCAGGGAAAAGCAGTCGTTCCTTTCCTTGAGGATCATGAGAAGCTGATGAAAGTCTGTGATGCCGCAATTCAATTCTTTGACGATCATGCGCTGGCAGGAGAGCGATTCAAGTTTACGATTGATCGCGTGGGCTGGGAGAAATTTGAAAAAGCAATTCAGGAGGCATATGAAAATGACGGATATCAAAATTGATGATACGGTAGATATAACGGATGTAGTATGTCCGGTTACGTTTGTGAAGGCTAAAGTTGCACTGGAAGAACTGGATGAGGGGCAGGTTTTATTAATTAAAATGAATGATGGGGAGCCGGTGCAGAATGTTCCCCGCAGTATAAAAGAAGAGGGACATCAGATTTTAAAGCTGGAAGAAAACGGGGACGGTACCTATAATTTGTATGCCCGGAAAGTGGGAGAATGAGATGGCAGAAAAAATCAACCGTGAAAATTTTGAACGTAAAGTTTTGGGGGAGAACAAAATTGTCCTGCTGGACTTTTATTCTGACAGTTGCGTTCCGTGTAAGCGAATGTCTCCCATTCTGGCGGAACTGGAGGAGGTTTATGGAGAGAACTTGCTTGTGGGGAAGGTAAATATCGCATACGAGAGGGAGCTTGCGGAGGAATATGAGGTTTCGGCGGCACCTACAATCTTATTCTTAAAAAAAGGGGTATTGATTGACAGACGTATTGGAGTTATAAAAAAAGCGGAACTTGAAACGCTTATATCAAAAAATATAGAAAGTAGATAGAAAGGACGTGCAGACGGAGATGAAGATTATAGTGGCAGGGGAAGAAAAGGAAGTAAAGAGTGGTATTACCGTCACGGAATTGATTGCGCAGGAGCATGTAGAGACACCGGAATACGTGACGGTATCGGTGAATGATGAATTTGTGGAGCAGGGCGGCTTTGCAGCATGGGAACTGAAAGAAGGAGATAACGTGGAGTTTTTATACTTTATGGGAGGTGGACGGTAGTGGCATTCTCAAATGAACAGCTGGAGCGGTATTCCAGACATATTATCCTGAAGGAGGTAGGAGCCAAAGGCCAGAAAAAATTATTAAATGCGAAAGTACTGATTATCGGTGCAGGTGGTCTTGGGGCTCCGGCAGCGATGTATCTGGCAGCAGCAGGTGTTGGAACTATCGGTATCGCAGATGCAGATGAGGTAGATCTATCTAATTTGCAGCGGCAGATTATCCATGCTACAGAAGATGTGGGAAAAGCGAAGGTACAGTCTGCAAAAGAGACGATGAACAGGATGAATCCGGATGTAACGGTGAATACATACCGTACATTTGTTACCTCGGAAAATATTCTGGATTTGATAGCGGATTATGATTTTGTGATAGACGGAACAGATAACTTCCCGGCAAAATTTCTGATTAATGATGCCTGTGTAATGGCGAAAAAGCCGTTCTCTCACGCGGGGATTATCCGATTTCAGGGACAGCTTATGACCTATGTACCGGGAGAAGGTCCGTGTTACCGATGTGTGTTCAAAAATCCTCCGCCCAAGGATGCGGTGCCTACCTGTAAGCAGGCGGGAGTCATCGGTGCGATGGGCGGAGTGATTGGAAGTCTGCAGGCGATGGAGGCAATTAAGTATAGTCTCGGTGTGGGAGACTTGCTTACCGGCTGCCTCTTGACCTTTGATGCAATTAAGATGGAATTTCGCAAGGTAAAACTGCCGAAACATGTAGCGGATTGTCCGATCTGCGGGGAACATCCTACTATCACGGAATTAATTGATTATGAACAGGCAGTTTGTGAAGGAGTTTAGGATATGATCAGCATAATAAAGAAAGACTATCAGAAAATGATAGCATATGCAGAAAAACATTTGCCGGAGGAAGCATGTGGATTAATTGCGGGCAGAATCAGTGAGCAGGATAAGGAAATTGTAAAAGTATATTTTCTGACCAATATAGATCGTTCCAGGGAGCATTTTTCGTTGGATCCCAAGGAGCAGCTTGCAGCGATTAAGGATATGAGGGCAAATGGGCTGAAACCGCTGGGAAACTGGCATTCCCATCCGGAGTCCCCCTCCAGACCGTCAGAAGAGGATAAAAGATTAGCCCATGACAGCAGTGCAAGCTATTTAATCCTTTCACTGATGAACCGGGAGGCGCCTGTGCTGAATGCGTTTCGTATCAGAGGGAATCAGGCGGAAAAAGAAGAACTTAAGGTCAGGGAGTAGAGAAAGATGTTGGATGTTCTTATTGTCGGAAGCGGACCGGCGGGATTAAGTGCGGCTATTTATGCAAAGCGGGCAAATCTGAAGGTATGTGTGGCTGAGAAGGAATATCTTGGGACAGGTCAGATTGCCGAGAGCCATCAGGTGGATAACTATCCTGGATTTAACGGGGTTAGTGGATATGAGCTTGGTGAATTGTTTCGCGGGCACGCAGTTAATATGGGCGTGGATTTCTATCAGGGAGAGGCGACTGACTTTGAGCATCTTCCGGATGGATGGAGGGTATGGTTTGACAATGGAGATATGATTATGGCGAAATGTATCATCTATTGCGCGGGCGCCGTACACCGCCGTCTTCTTGTGCCAGGTGAAAAGGAATTTTCAGGACGGGGGGTTTCTTACTGTGCTGTGTGCGACGGTGCATTTTACAAGGGGAAAAAGGCAGCTGTTATCGGCGGAGGAGACACCGCATTGGATGATGCACTTTATCTGGCAGAGATCTGTGAAAAGATCTATCTGGTTCATCGCAGAAAAGAGTTCCGGGGATCGATGCAGACTCTGGAAAAGATAAGACAGCGGGAAAATATTGAGATTATTACAGGGGCACAGGTGGTTGAGATTCTGGGTGAGCGGAAAGCAGATGCGCTTTTACTGGATCAGGGGCAGAAACTTCCGGTTGAAGGTGTGTTTGTGGCGATTGGGATGGTGCCGCAGACGGAGAGTTTGAAGGGGATTGTAGCCTTGGATGAAAGTGGTTATGTGGAGGCAGATGAAACAGGAAAAACATCTGCGGAAGATTTTTTTGCTGCGGGAGATGTAAGGAGAAAACAGCTCCGGCAGGTGGTGACTGCCGTTTCTGACGGCGCAAATGCGGCTGCTTCTGCGGCAAAAAATATTAGAAATTTCAGTATTGACAAGTGATATCAGAAGTAGTAAAATAAGTGCAACACATAAAACATATAAAACATATGTAAAAAGTATACATTAATCCAACCAGACAAACTGGAGGTTTTAAATCGTAGTGATTTAAGGCCTCCTTTTGCTATTTTACGAAAGCGGGTGAAAGTATGAAGGAAGAAAAAAAGGGCAGTGAGGTTAATCAGAATTTGAGAAATCAGATCAGGAAACAGATAGAGCAGGTCACTTACGGAACAGTGAAGGTAGTTATACATGATGGCGAGGTGGTGCAGCTGGATACCAATACAAAAATCCGGTTAGCAGGTTTGTAAAAAGAAAGGGAATCACTTTATGAGAGGCATTTATTGTTCGGCAGGAGGAATGATCTATTGTTGTTGCGGAAATATAGTACCGTTTATTTTGCAATAAAACAAGAGATGAGGAGAATAAAAATATGGGAAAATTATTTACATCAGAATCAGTAACAGAAGGACATCCGGATAAAATTGCAGACCAGATTTCAGATGCGATCCTGGATGCATTATTGGAACAGGATCCGGAGTCCAGAGTAGCAGCAGAAACGACAGTAGCGACGGGTCTGGCGTTGGTGGTAGGAGAAATTACCACAAGGGCCTACGTAGATATTTCAAAAGTAGTGAGGGACACGATAAGAGAGATTGGATATACAAAAAATGCAGGTGGTTTTGATGCGGATTCCATTGCGGTACTGACCTCGATTGATGAGCAGTCAGCAGACATCGCGCTTGGAGTGGATAGGGCGTATGAGTCGAAACAGGAGAATGCAACAGAGGACTATGGAACCGGCGCTGGGGATCAGGGAATTATTTTTGGCTATGCTACGGATGAGACACCAGAGTATCTGCCGCCGGCAATTTCATTTGCACATAGGCTGACAAGGCAGCTTACAAAAGTAAGAAAGGACAAAACCCTGCCGTACTTAAGAACGGACGGGAAGAGTCAGGTAACTGTAGAGTTTGCAGAAGACGGAAAGACAGTAAAACGAATTCATACGATTGTTATTTCCACACAGCATGAGGAGGCTGTCGCTCTTGAGCAGATTCGCAGGGATATTATTGAATATGTTATCAAACCGGTGATTCCGGCAGACCTGTTGGATGAGGAAACAATCTACTATGTAAATCCCACCGGACGATTTGTGATTGGCGGACCCCAGGGAGATGCGGGGCTGACAGGAAGAAAGATTATTGTAGATACCTATGGCGGAACCGGACGTCACGGCGGCGGTGCTTTTTCCGGAAAAGACCCGACTAAGGTGGATCGTTCAGCGGCATACGCAGCAAGATGGGTGGCCAAAAATCTGGTTGCGTCAGGCGTGGCAAAAAGAGTAGAGGTGGAGCTTGCTTATGCAATTGGTGTGGCAAAGCCGGTTTCCATTGCAGTTGAAACGTTTGGTACAGGAAGGATTCCGGAGGAAAAAATTGTTGCAGTAATTGAAAAAGTCTTTGATCTGAGACCCGCCGCAATTATAGCAGCGCTTGATTTACAAAGACCGATTTATAAACAGACTGCCGCCTACGGACACTTTGGCAGGAAAGATATTGATTTGCCATGGGAGCGCTTAGATAAGGTAAAAGCAATTAAAGAGGCATTAACATAAAATGCAGATAAGGAGGAAAACATGGCAGTTGATACAGGTTGGCGGGAGAAGGAGTTAAGTTTAAAAGAAGTAATAGAAAAGTATCCGGAGGCACCTGAAATCTGGGCATTAAAGGTAGATGTAAGCCGACGGGGCGTGCAGTATACAGACCGTGCATTTGTCAAAGTAGACCCACAGATTCATCACGTAGAACCCGTTAATTTCATGTTTGGAGGAGGAGAGAAATATAAGGTATATTCCCCTATCGGTCTTACGCTGCGAGATGGTTCTGTTATCTGTGGCGGTCATACTGAAATAAATAAATGGACCTATCGAGACCCTTATACTTTAGATGTGATAGATGATAAACTGGTTTTAGTTGATGAAGGGGAGGTATTAGAAGAAGTAGAATTTTGGGAAAGACCAGACTTTTATGATAAGGTAACCAGCAATGGGACGCCGATGTGGCAGATTGCGTCAGCAAGGCCACAGCGTATCACCATTGCACCACAGAATAAATGTCATTTCTGGGATAAACCGGGAAATGGATGCAAATATTGTGGATTGTTTTCCGCACATCGAACTGATGACGGAGAAGAAAGAGACGAAACTTATTTTCAGGATGTGTATGAAACCGTAGTAGAGGCACTAAAACAAAAGGGACGGTATTGTTCCTATCATATGACCTCCGGTTCTACCTTAAGCGGAAAAGAGCTGTTTGACGATGAGGTGGACTTATATATAAAGACCTTGCAGGCGGCAGGAAAGGCATTTAAAACAGAAAAATTCCCAGTAAAGTTGGTTGCCAGTGCCTTTAGCAAAAGACAGCTTCAAAGACTGTATGATAGCACTGGAATTACCACCTACACCACAGATTTAGAGGTGTTGAATGAAAAAATATTTAACTGGGTATGCCCGGGAAAAGCAGAATTTGTAGGATATCAAGAATGGAAACAAAGACTATATGATGCTGTGGATATTTTCGGAAGAGGAAATGTGGACTGCGGTATTGTAGGTGGTGTGGAGTTGGCTCAGCCGAACGGTTTCCAATGTGAAGAGGAAGCCTTGAAGGCTGTTTTGGCAGAAGCAGAGGAAATCGGTGCTCATGGTGTCAGCTTTGCAGAATGTGTATGGAATATTGCACCGAATTCTATGTTTTTAAAGCAAAAAACACCATCTTTAGAATATTATGTTCGCCTTGCCATTGGGTTGGCAAAAGTCAGAAGAAAAAATGGATTAAACATTTATACGGATGACTACCGCAGATGTGGAAATCATCCAAATACGGATTTGGCGAGAATTGATTAGGAGGTGCGACATGTCAGTAGTAATTAGTGAAGAAATAAAACAGGCATTAGCTGATCCGGCATCTGTCAAAATACTTGCCAGTGTCAGCAAGGAAGGTATTCCGCACGCGGTTGCAAAAGGGAGCCTTACCGTAAATGAAAAAGGGCAAATTGTATATTTTGAATTACTGGAAAGCTCCACTACAAACCGTAATCTAATATACAGTCTGTGGTTTGAAAAGCAAGTTGCGGTTACGGTGGTTACCAGCGAAAAAAAGAGTTATCAGATTAAGGGAATCCCAGTAAAAACCCGCGTATTTGGCAAGGAGTTTGAAGAAGCCTATAAGCAGGTACAAAAGCGAAACCCAGATAATGATTTGGCGGCAATCTATTTAATTGAACCGATAGAAATCATCGAGGAAAGCTATCTGTTCAGAAAGGAACAGGAAGAAAAAACACACCCGCTTTATCTTCACATTGACCGTTTGGCAAAAGAGGAACCACTATGAAAAAAAGAAAGCTTTTAGCGAAGATAGTTACCAGTCTGCTCATACCTGTTCTGATATTGGTGGTTTGGCATGTGGCAGGGGTCCAGAATAAAATAAACCAGGCGTTATTGCCTTCTCTGAATCAGACTTTGGAAACGGCATGGAATTTAATTTCTGACGGTTCCCTATTTAACAATATTGGTGTCAGTTTGGGAAGAGTTTTGCGGGGGTTTGCCGTAGGAGCTGTTGCAGGAATTGCCATCGGCACTCTTATGGGATTGCATCAGCCTGTTTATAATCTATTAAATTCCGTGGTTGCAATTTTAAGACCGATTCCGATGATGGCATTAATTCCCCTCTTCATTCTTTGGCTTGGGATTGGAGAGAGCTGTAAGATTGCATTAATTGCTTTAGGAAGCTTCTGGTCTGTTTTGCTCAATACTATTTATGGGATACAGTCCGTAGACCCAAAACTGTTAGAAGTAACCACCGTGTTGGAGAAAAAACGATGGGTAGTGTTGGCAAAAGTATATTTACCGGCAGCATTGCCGGCGATTATTACGGGCTTGAGACTGGGAATGGGGACTGCATGGGCATGTGTGGTGGCAGCCGAAATGATGGCGGCATCAAAAGGCGTTGGTTATATGCTGATGTTTGCAAGAGAGCTGTCCCAGCCGGATAAGTTAATGGTTGGTGTGTTTTCTATCGGATTGGTAGGTCTGCTCATTGATAAAGTACTCCTGTTGATACAGAAAAAAGTGTTATGGTGGAGCACGGCAGAGACATAGGAGGTAGAACATGTACAAATTTCAATTAAATCATGTACAGAAAAGCTTTGTGTTGGAAGATGCGCAGATTCAGGTATTGAAGGATATTGACTTAAAGGCAGAGCCAGGAGAATTTATCAGTATTGTAGGTGCCAGCGGCTGCGGAAAAAGTACGTTGATTCGTATTCTTGCCGGTTTGGAAAAAGCGAGTGCAGGTGAGGTGTTAGTAGATGACAAAACAGTAATCAAACCCACCGTAAAGGTAGGGATGATTTTTCAAGAGGCAAGATTATTTCCATGGCTTTCCGTGGAAAAAAATATAGCATTTGGACTGCGCGATAGTGTCAATAAGGAAGAAAAGCAGGCAAAAGCAGCGGAAATGATACAGTTGATAGGTTTGCAGGGCTTTGAAAAAGCAATTCCCAAGCAGTTGTCCGGCGGAATGCAGCAAAGGGTGAACATTGCAAGAGCCTTAATTAATAAACCGGATATTTTGCTTTTGGATGAGCCGTTTGGAGCATTAGATGCCCTGACCAGAATCACTATGCAGAACGAAGTTTTAAAAATATGGGAGAAAGAAAAGACCACAATGGTATTAATTACCCATGACATTGATGAAGCAATTTTTCTAAGTGACCGAATTGTAATTTTATCCGATAAGCCCGGTATAATCAGTAAAGTAATTGAGGTAAAAATGGGAAAACCAAGAGACCGGAGCAGTTATGATTTTATGCAGATAAGAAGAACCATATACAATGAGTTCTTCGAAAACAGCACTGTAGACTTAGAATATTATATTTAGAAAATGAGTGAGAAAAGAGGGAAAAGAATGGCGAAAGATAGCGAATGGCGAAAAAAAGAATTAAGTCTGAAAGAAGTAATAGAAAAATATCCGGAGCTTCCGCCATTGTGGATATTGAAAGCAGACGTGCAAAGGCGTGGAACTTACTATACGGGTGCGGCATTAGAAAAGTTAGACCCCAAGATACATGTAGTTTTAGAAAATAATGAGCCGGGTTTCCATTCGGGAAAGGCAAAGGAGCCGGAAGGGCTGATTATGAAAGACGGTTCTTATCTGGTAACAAACTTTGACTTTGATCCCAACAAACCGCAGCGCGATCCGTATATCATAGATGTAGAAGATGATACCATTGTCATTAAGGATCAGGGAGAAATTTTGGCAGAAGCAGTAGGTTATTGGGAGAAACCGGATTACTATGACCGGAAGGCATCCAATGGTGTTTGGTTGTCTAAATATGTAACAGCAAGACCGCAAAGGTTAAATGTAAATATGAACTGGTACTGCCATTTCTGGGACACACCGGGAGAAGGGTGCAAATACTGTCCCTGGACACCTAACTTTTTGAAAAGTGGTTTAAAGGAAGAACGGAACGACTTTAAATATGTGGGAGAAGCCATTCATGAGGCATTAAAGCAAAAGGGAAGATATTCCGCCATTATGATTAGTGGTGGGTCTGTGTTGTCCGGAGAAGAACTGTTAGACGATGAGGTAGACGGCTATATCGAATTGTTAAAGGTAATTGGAGAAAACTTCAGTGCCAGACGTTTTCCGGCGCAGTTGATTGCTACTGCGTTTAACGAAAAGCAGTTGGAGCGTTTATATGAAAACACAGGGCTTATGAATTATACTACAGATATTGAGGTGTTGGACGAAGAACGTTTTAATTGGATTTGTGCCGGAAAAGCAAAACATATCGGATATCAGGAATGGAAACGGAGACTGTATGCGGCGGTAGATGTATTTGGCAGAGGGAATGTAACCTCAGGAGTCGTGCTTGGAACGGAACTGGCGAAGCCTCATGGTTTTGTAAGTGAGGAAGAAGCCTATAAACATGTGACAGAAGAGGCAGAGAAAATCATTTCTCATGGAGTAGCTCTTGCAGCAAATATCTGGAGAACATCCCCCGGCTCTGTGTTTCATAAGCAGGATACTCCATCATTGGAATATTTTGTAAAAACATATAAAAAGTTTGATGAGTTACAGCACCAGTATCAGGTCAATCCTTATACGGATGACTATAGAAGATGTGGCGCGCATATTGGACTGGATTTGCTTAGAATATAGGAGGCTGTTATGGCAGAAATATTAACACAGAAAATAAAAGATGCGATTGCAGATGCGGAAAGCTTAAAGTCAATCGCAACCGTTGATAAAAATGGGGTTCCCCATGTGGTGTACAAAGGTTCTTTGCATATTAATAAAGAAGGAAATTTAGAATTTTATGATATTTTAGAAAGCTCTAAAATCAATCAGAATCTGGTATATGCCATATGGTTTGGAAAGAAAGTAGCGGTTCATATTTTGACAAAAGATAAGAAAAGCTATGAGATTACAGGAGCGCCGTTGAAATCCGTGACCAGTGGAAGAGAATTTGAAGAGGTGTATCAAAAGCTTTTGGAGCGGAATCCCAAGGGAGATTTAAATGCAATCTGGACCATTGTACCGGAAAATGTACGGGAGGAAACCTTTGCAGTGCGAGTAAAGGAAAGTGCAGAACAATATCCGGTATTAGGACATCTGGACAGATTTGTATAAATGAAGATAATGAAAGGAATGTAAGGTATTGTGAAAAAGAAAATTTTGAGTATATTGCTGACAATGGCTATGCTGGGAGTATTTGCAGGCTGCGGAAATGGTGGTAATTCTGATGCAGGAAAAAAGAGTACATCAACAGAATCTGATGTTAAGGAGGGGGTCGTAATTCGTGTGGCAAATTTTAGCTATGCGCCTTGGAATGCTGCCTTTGATGTGGCTTATCAAAAAGGATATTTTGATGAAGTATTTGCTGGAGATAATGTAACAATCGAAGTTATAAATTTTGAAAATGGTCCTGCCGTAAATGAGGCATTTCTTTCCGGCAGTGTGGATATTGTAAATGGAATAGGTGATCAGCCCATTGTGACGGCATTGAATGGAGGGCAGGTAGATGCGCAGGTTCTTTCCACAGCAAGCATAATGCCGAATATGGGGATTATTGTAAGAGAGGATACCGGAATTAAGAGTGTGGCAGATTTAAAAGGAAAAACCGTAGCGGTACAGATTGGAACCAGTGCGCATAAGGCGTTACTTTATATCTTAGAAGACAACGGATTAGAGGCGGATGATGTAGAATTGGTAAATCTTTCAGGCTCTGATACGGCGATTGCTGCATTGGATAAAAAAGAAGTGGAAGCTGCTTTTTTGACAGGGTATTCCTTTACGACAGCAGAGGAAAAAGGAATTGGAAAAGAAATTGCTGATGCCAAGGAGCATCCTATGTATACCTATATAGAGGCAGCAGAAAGCTTTGTAGAAAAACATCTGGATTTAGCAAAGAAATTTTTAGAAGCAACTAAAAAGGGGGAACAGTTTTTAAAAGAAAACCCTGCGGAAGGATATCAGTTAATTTCGGATTTACTTGAAATTGAGGTAGAACAGGTAAAGAGTACGGTAGAACCAACGGATTATACGATTCAACTGACGGACGAGGCAATCAAAAATCTCTACGATACCAGTGAGTTCTTATTAGGTCAGGAATTAATCGGAAAAGAGATAGAGAAAGAAACGGTAGATGCCCATGTATCCGATATTGTAAAAAATATTGGAGATTAGAGAAATATATGTGTCATAGCTTAAATGGTAGAGCAAGGTTTGCAAAACCGAGTATCCCGGTTCGAGTCCGGGTGGCACAATTATTTTTGGGAATTAGGAAGCTTTCCTGTTTGGTTTGGCGAGATTTTTGATTAGCTACCTTAATTTTATTACAAAAATGGATAGAATCGCGGAAACTCAAGGTGAAAGGTACTTGACTTCCATCGCGCTATATGCTATAGTTAATAAGCGACATGGAAGTGGGTCTTTTTTTTATGCTCAAATTTAGGGCGGCATCCCAAAGATTTCAGCGAAAAAAGGCTGTCGCAGGTGAATGTGTTCACCCGAAAACGCAAATACACAGTGGAGGTGGAAGTCGTGCGCGTAAAAATCACATTGGCATGTACAGATTGTAAACAGCGAAATTACAACATGACAAAGGAAAAAAAGAATCATCCCGACAGAATGGAAACAAAGAAGTATTGTAGATTCTGCAAGAAACACACGATGCACAAAGAAACCAAGTAATTGGTCAGGTGAGAGGTGATAAGATGGCAGATGCAGTGAAGGAAAAAAAGGCAAAGAAGAGCTGGTTCAAAGGATTAAAATCCGAATTTAACAAGGTGATCTGGACCGATAAGAAAACGCTTGGCAAACAGACGATTGCCGTAGTGGTAATCTCTGTGATTATGTGCGTTTTGATTACTCTGGTCGACAGTGTAGTCCTGGAATTGGTAAACTTAATTATTAAGTAAGGACAAGGGTGGTTCAATGTCAGAAACAAATTGGTATGTAGTCCATACGTATTCGGGCTATGAAAACAAGGTAAAAGCCAACATCGAAAAGACAATTGAAAACAGACATCTTGAAGACCAGATTCTTGAAGTACGTGTTCCGTTGGAAGAAGTGATTGAAGTCAAGAACGGAACCAAGAAACAGGTACAGAGGAAAATGTTTCCGGGCTATGTTCTTTTGAACATGGTTATGAATGATGACACCTGGTATGTTGTACGCAACACAAGAGGTGTGACAGGATTTGTCGGACCTGGATCAAAACCGGTACCGTTGACTGAGACAGAGATGGCTGCACTGGGACTTGCTGATGAGAGCAAGCCGGCAGATGTAATCATTGATCTGGAAGAAGGCGATGCGGTGGTTGTGACAGGCGGTGCCTGGGCAGATACGACTGGAGTTATTCAAGGCATCAATAAGGCAAAGCAGGTCGTTACCATCAATGTTGAGCTGTTCGGCCGCGAAACGCCGGTAGAAATCAGTTTCGCAGAAATCAAAAAGATGTAACAGGAAATACGCAGAGTTTCACGGTATGTGATGTGATACCGTGATGGCTCGTGGGAGGGAAATCCCCGCAATTACCACATTATAGGAGGTGCCTGACAATGGCAAAGAAAGTAACAGGATATATCAAATTACAGATCCCTGCTGGTAAAGCAACACCAGCACCCCCGGTTGGACCAGCACTTGGTCAGCACGGTGTTAATATCGTACAGTTTACAAAGGAGTTCAATGCCAGAACTGCTGATAAGGGAGATCTGATCATCCCGGTTGTAATTACTGTATATGCAGACAGAAGTTTCAGCTTTGTAACCAAAACTCCTCCGGCAGCAGTATTGCTGAAGAAGGCCTGCAACATCAAATCTGGTTCAGGCGTTCCGAACAAAACAAAAGTTGCTACAATCTCTAAGGATAAAGTCCGTGAGATTGCTGAGATGAAGATGCCTGACTTAAATGCAGCATCTATCGAAGCAGCTATGAGCATGATTGCCGGAACAGCAAGAAGTATGGGTATCGTAGTAGAAGACTAAGCGCTTCGTGAATCAGACGACCCGAAAAGTAAAAGAAGAGACGTGGGAGGGACATTCCCGCAACTACCACTAGGAGGTTATATATAATGAAACATGGTAAGAAATATGTAGAAGCTGCGAAAGCAGTTGATCGTGCAACACTTTACGATCCGGCAGATGCGATTTCTATGGTTAAGAAATTAGCAGTTGCTAAATTTGACGAGACAATCGAAGTTCATATCCGTACCGGATGTGACGGACGTCATGCTGACCAGCAGATTCGTGGAGCAGTAGTTCTGCCTCATGGAACAGGTAAAAAAGTTCGTGTATTAGTATTTGCAAAAGGTGCTAAGGCTGATGAAGCTGTAGCAGCAGGCGCAGAATTCGTTGGAGCTGAGGAACTGGTTCCGAAGATCCAGAATGAAGGATGGCTGGATTTCGATGTAGTAGTAGCTACACCGGATATGATGGGTGTTGTTGGTCGTCTGGGTCGTGTACTTGGACCGAAAGGTTTAATGCCAAACCCGAAAGCAGGAACTGTAACTATGGATGTTACAAAAGCTGTAAATGATATTAAAGCAGGTAAGATTGAATACCGCCTCGATAAAACAAACATCATTCACGTGCCGATTGGAAAAGCTTCTTTCACAGAGGAGCAGTTAGCGGACAACTTCCAGACGCTGATTGGTGCAATCAACAAGGCAAAACCTTCCGCACTGAAGGGACAGTATTTGAGAAGCGTAACAGTCGCTCCAACAATGGGACCTGGTGTGAAGATTAACCCGGTGAAACTTGCACAATAAATGATTTAGGGCTCTCGCCTCGGCGGGGGCTCTTTTTTCATGTCTTTTGACTGGAAAGGCATAAAAGTGGTACAATATAAAAGGATATGTATCTGTTCAGAAAGCCAGATAAGGAGGATAAAGGGTGATGATACAGGCAGGGATGATTCTGGAAGGCGGAGCAGCAAGGGGAGTGTTTACGGCCGGAGTATTGGACTATCTTATGGAGAAGGATTTTTATGTTTCGCATGTGGTTGGGGTGTCTGCCGGGTGCTGTAACGGAGTAGATTATATATCAAAACAGATTGGGAGATCAAGGGACTGCATGATTCATAAGGACCGGAAGGAAGGGTATGTCGGACCCCATGTTCTGTTGGAGAAGCACAGTCTTTTTGATATGGATAAAGTCTTTGATGAATATCCGAATCAGAAGTTTCCTTTTGATTTTGAGACGTATGAGCAGTCCGGGATGAAGGGAGAATGGGTGGTTACCAATTGTCTGACGGGAAAAGCGGAGTATCTGGATGAGAGGCAGGACCGCAAAAAGATGATGAATATCTGCAGAGCTTCCAGTAGTCTTCCGGTACTGGCTCCCATGGTGGAATTGGAGGGGGTTCCCTATCTGGATGGAGGGATCGCAGATTCTATTCCGCTGAAGCGGCTGCTGTCTTATGGCAATGAAAAAAATATCATTGTTCTGACCAGAAATCCAGGCTATCGTAAGAAGCCTTTTAGCAGGGCAGCCAAAAGATTCTACGAGCATTCGCTGCGGGATTATCCAAACTTAGTAGAGGCGCTGAAAAGACGCTATCTGGTTTATAACCGAACAATAGAAGCGGTAGAAAGGTTGGAAAAGGCAGGGAAAGTCTTTGTGGTTCAGCCTCTGGAAAAAACAGTTGGAAGAGCAGAACTTCATTATGAGAAGCTGATGGCATTTTATCAACACGGATATGACCGGATGGCAGAACAGATGGATGATCTGATGCGCTATCTGGAAAAGTAGGAAAAATATAGGAAAAGAAAGTAATGGCATACCGGATGCGGGAGTAAAACGATCTGGTATGCTATTTTTTGTTACTGTAATGAACTTATATGCTGGAAAAAAGTGAAAACAAAAGAAAAAACGATTAATTAAGCGAAAAACAATAAAAAGTATTGTGCAATATTGATAGAAAATAAAAGGAAAATATATTATTAATGACGAATAGAACAAAAACTATTTACAAATCAATTGGCTTGTGATAGTATGATTACAAGATAAGTAAAACGTTTAAGTTACTTCGAGAAAACGTTTCGGTAACGAAAAAATGAACTTCAGTTTTTGGGTTCACAGACGGTTCATGAGTAGCGAAGTGAGGAGGCGAGCATGGGGAGAAATTTGAGACAATTGGAATTAAGGAATATCCAGATTACAGATAAGTTGTTTGGAGCGTACGCGAGGAAAGTGAGCGAGAAGATTATTCCGCACCAGTGGAAGATTCTGAACGATCAGCTTGAGGATACGGATCCTACCTATTGTATCCAGAATTTCCGAATTGCCGCGAAAGAGCTGGAAGGCGAGCGTAAGGGTGTGGTATTCCAGGATACGGATTTATATAAGTGGCTGGAATCGGTTGCGTATTGTCTGGCCGGCGGTCAGGGAAAAGAATATGAGCCATTGGCTGATGAAGTGATTGAACTGATTGGAAGAGCGCAGGAAGATGATGGATACTTAAATACCTATTTTACAGTGAATGAGCCTGAGAAGAAGTGGACAAATCTGGTAGAAGGTCATGAACTTTATACGGCCGGTCATATGATTGAAGCGGCTGTAGCCTATTATCAGGCAACACAGAAAGAGAGATTTCTGGAGATTGCCAGAAAAAATGCTGATTTGATCTGCCGGGTATTTGGTACTGGGGAAGGACAACTGAAAGGTTATCCTGGTCATCAGGAGATTGAAGTTGCGCTGGTAAAATTGTATCGGGTAACTGGAGAACGTTCTTATCTGGAGGAAGCAAGATATTTTATTGAAGAACGGGGAAAAGAGCCGAATTATTTGAAAGATGAGATTGAGAAAAGAGGCGGTCATGAGTTTTTCCCGGAATTTAAGAATTATGATTTACAGTATTCACAGGCACATAAGCAGCCGGTTAATCAGGACAAGGCGGAAGGTCATGCAGTACGTGCCATGTACATGTGTGCAGCGATGGCGGATCTGGCAGAAGAGTATGAGGACGAAAAACTTTTAAATGCGTGCAGAAGAATTTGGGAGAATACCGTGAATGAGCGGATGTATATCACCGGAGGAATCGGCTCCAGCGGATTCAGGGAGCGCTTTACAACGGATTACGATCTACCTAACAGAACCAATTATTCGGAAACCTGTGCTTCCATCGGGCTGATGATGTTCGGGCAGAGAATGGCTTCAGCGACACACGATGCGGCATATTATGATGCGGTGGAACTTGCTTTGTACAACACAGTACTGGCAGGTATCAATATAGAAGGTGACCGTTATTTTTATGTGAATCCTTTGGAGGTGGTACCGGAGTTTTGTACGGAACATACTTATATGGATCATGTAAAACCAGTCAGACAGAAGTGGTTCGGTGTTGCCTGCTGTCCGCCCAATGTTGCAAGGACACTGGCATCTCTGGGACAATACATATTTGCACAGGATGAAGAAGCTTTGTATATCCATCAATTTATTTCTGCTACGGCAAGTACCGTGATCGGAGAAAATGAACTGCAGGTCAGAATGGAGTCAGAACTTCTGCAGAATGGAAAAGTGAACATAGAGGTTCAGGCAAAAGCAGCAGGAATGGTTAAAATCCGAATCCCCAAATATGCCGGACAATGGAGCTGTACTGTGGATGGTAAGGCGGTAAGCACGGAAGTAACGGATGATTATCTGATATTAAAGATGGAACCAGGAAGCCGGACAGTGGCTTTGGATCTGGATGTAAAAGCCAGGTGGGTGGCAGCCAATCCGAAAGTCCGCGAGGATGCAGGAAAGGCAGCGCTGATGAAAGGTCCGTTGGTGTACTGTCTGGAAGAATGTGACAATGGTGATCTGCTCTCTGAGATCTATGTGGAAGAAAATGTTGAGGTAGAAAAGGGGCAGCCGGATCAACAATTAGTAGGCGGGGTTCCATCCCTTTGCTACCCGGGGATCCGGGTTAAGAACACGGGACTTCAGAATCATCTGTACGGAGAACTGACAATAGAGAAAGAAGGAATCATACTGAAAGCCATTCCATACTGTCTGTGGAATAACAGAGGAAAAGGCGAGATGTTGGTTTGGCATAAAATTCGTGTTTCATAATTTACGTTTTAAGCGATGAATCATCATCGTTAAAAAATAGGAGAAAAGGAGATACAGTTATGAAGAGAAAACAAATTGTAAGCACATTGTTGGCAATGGCAATGACGACAGCCATGGTTTTATCAGGCTGCGGCGGAGGAGATGATGCAAGCTCCAGTTCCAGCGCAAAAACAGATGCGAATTCCACATCTGAGACAAGCAAGAGTGAGGATGACAGCAGCAGCGGAGACAGAGTTAAAATTACTTATGCCCAGTGGGGAAACGAAAGTGAGACTGCAGCGACTCAGGCGGTAGCTGATATGTTTAACAAGTCTCAGGACAAAATTGAAGTTGAAGTTATTAAGATTGACCATGATACGTATGTAACAAAACTGAATACCATGGCAACAGCCGGAGAATTACCGGATACTGCGATCATGAGTGAGGCAGGTGTACTTGGCTTTGCAGCAAACGGAATGCTTGCTGATGTAAGTTCCATGTACGGGGAAGGCGATGATAAGCCGATGGAGTCCACAGCATTTAAGTATGAAGGCAACACAGTTGCTTATGGCGCTGCGCACAATGTCCTGAATATGTATTACAATATTGATCTTCTGAAAGAAGTATGTGAGAAACAGAATCTTGACATTTCTACCGTTACACCGCCGGCATCTGCTGATGATGCATGGGATTGGGATACCTTTGTTGAAATTGCACAGAAGTTGACGATTGATGTGAATGGAAACAATGCCCTCAGCCCGGATTTTGATGCAAACAATGTGGATGTTTACGGATGCACCATCAATACGCTTCCGTGGCAGCTTGAAGTTTGGGCACTGTCCAATGGCGGCGGATACTACAGTGAAGATGGTTCTGCGTGTACAATCGATGATGAAGCTACTGTAGATGCTCTTCAGAAGATTGCAGATCTGTCAGATGTATATCATTGTGCACCTCCTGTAACAAGTGCAGCGAATGCTCTTGAGTCTTCTCTTGGAAGCAAGAAGGTTGTTATGGCAACAGACGGTACATGGAACGTTGGAACATTCTTCGGACCGACTGCTGATTTTGAATATGGTATCGGTGTTCTTCCTTACATGAAGGAAAAAGTTACGATTGGTACCGGTGGACCAAACGTTGTATTTGCAACAACAGAACATCCGGAAGAAGCAATGGAATGGCTGAAATGGTACAGCAGTATTGAGAATAACTGGTCACTGATTTCAGCAGGAACATGGGCTCCGGTTTATGAGTCTTACTATACAGATGATGCAAAGACTGACGAGTGGATTACCAATGAAAACTTCCCGGACCGCGATATGTTTAAATCTGCTATGGTTGATTATTCTTATAACTATGGCAAGTCTGCAGCATGGTATCATGTATGTGGAACAGAAGAATTCAACGCTACCCTCGATTCTGCGTTCTCCAGTGTATGGGCTGGTGATATGACTATGAAGGATGCTATTGCTGAATATAAAGATGAACTGCAGGGTATTTTTGATGAAAATAATGCTCAGTAATCTTAGAAGGTAAGGATAACCAGATGACCTGCATAGTAAGTATGTGGGTCATCTGTTGTTTCGGAGATAGTGGAGGCTGCTTATGAAGGAAAAAAGCAAGAAAAACAAAATGGTGGTAAAGTCAAGAGCCGGAAAACGGGAGGAAAGGACTGCTTATCTGTGTTTGATTCCGGCATTCGTCGGTGTTACCTGCATCAGTTATCTGCCGACCATTGCAGTATTTGTATTGAGTTTATTTAACTGGAATGGGCTGACAGATATGAAATTTGTAGGCCTTGATAATTTTGTTCGTATTTTTACGAAGGATATGTATTTTACAAGTTCTTTGAGGGCGACGATCCTGTATGCACTTTTGGCAGTAGTGGGATCGATTGTATATTCTTTGATTATTGCGTTGTTGTTGAATTTGAATATTAAAGGGCGCACGTTGTTCCGTGCCATTTTCTTCATACCGTATCTGCTTCCGGCAATCGGTGTATTCAAAGGTTGGGAATGGCTGTATGAAGGCAACTATGGTCTTTTCAATTTTATTTTACGAATGTTCGGGCTGCCTCCGCAGCGGTTCCTGAACAGTCCGAGCCAGGTAGTTCCATGTCTTGTCATGATTGCAATCTGGACCAGCGGTAATCTGATCGTTATCTTCCTGGCAGGTCTTCAGAATGTGCCGAGTGTTTATATGGAGGCGGCAAAGATTGACGGTGCAAATGCATGGCAGAGGTTCTGGAATGTAACGATTCCAAGTATCTCACCGATTATTTTCTATAATGTGCTGACCGCTATCATTACCCATCTGCAGGTAGTTAACCCGGCGCTTGCACTTACAGACGGAGGTCCCAGCAGACGATCCATGTTTATGTCTTATGTAATTTATCTGTACGGCTTCCGACAGAATAAGCTGGGATACGCGGCAGCCTGGTCTGTAGTGTTCTTCATACTGGTTGGTATCTTTACATTTATTCTGTTTAAGACGCAGAAGAATGCAATCTTCGGAGAGGAGGCGTAAACATGGCAGGAAAAGTTATGGCGAGCAAAAAAAGAAAAGAGAAAGTACTGAATATTGTGGCGACAATTATTGTGCTGCTTTTTGCCATTATGGTACTGGTTCCGATCTGGTGGATTTTCAGAACCTCTCTGATGAGTACAGCTACCATCAATCAGTATCCCCCGGAGATTATTCCCCATGAATGGCTCTGGTCCAACTATTCGAAAGCGCTTGAAACCTTTGAATACTGGACTTATTTTAAGAATACGTTTTCGATCATTATCCCTGCAGTAAGCTTTGGTGTAATCACAGCAATCTTCTGCGGATATGCTTTTGCGAGACTTCGTTTCAGAGGAAAAAAACTGTTTTTCAATATCTGTATTAGTACCATTCTTCTTCCTGGTATGGTAACGTTAATTCCTCTGTATATTGCATGGACAAAGGGATTTGGATTTGGCGATACTTATTGGCCATTGATTCTTCCGTTCCTGACCGGAGGCGGATTCTTCAATATTTTCCTGATTCGTCAGTTTTTTATGACGATTCCGATGGAATTAGACGAGGCAGCGTCTATCGATGGTGCCGGAAGGATGAGAATTCTCTGGACGATTCTTGTACCTTCTATCAAACCGGCGATCGTTACGGTAGGTCTTATGCTGTTTATTCAGATCTGGAATGATTTGCTTCAGCAGATGATCTATATTAACAGTATGAGCAAGTTTACATTTGCGATTGCACTTACAAACTTTACAGGATCTTTCGGTACCAGCTGGCCTCTTGCAATGGCAGCCACATTCCTGACAATTTTGCCGGGTATTATTATCTATATATTGGGACAAAGAAGCTTCGTAGAAGGTATTGTACTTACAGGCATGAAGAACTAGAGGGCAGATATTATGAATATTACGAAAAGGTTTATGGATTATTATCAGGGAAATAATGATCGGGAGCAGGAACCGCCCAGGGGCGGAATGAAGCGGGTGGGCTATGTGATGATTAATTATACAGGAAAATTAGTGGTAATCAATTTGCTGTTTATTCTTTGCTGTATTCCCGTTATTACAATTCCGGCGGCTCTTTCCGCTCTGAATTGTTATGTGGGAAAGATCTTTCGGGTGGGGTACGGTGTGGAACTTTCCGATTTTTGGAAGGAATTCAAGTGTGGAATCCGAAAAAATGTTCTTCTGGGTCTGATCAATGGACTGATAGCCTTTTATGCATATTATCTTTTGAGTCTGGCAAATAATTTTACTGGGAGCGGACAAAGAGATGTGGTGACGGGAATTGGAATCGGGGTTGCAGTGATTGCCATCTTATTGGGTTCCTATTCCTTTGTCCTCACATCCATGTTGGATCTGACGTGCAGACATATCCTGAAAAATGCAGGTATCCTTATGATTATTGAATGGAAGATCAGCGGACTTCTGGTGTTGGAGACTGTATTTTTCTGGGGGATACTTCTGGCGTTTGTTCCATATTCTGTGCTGCCGCTTCTTCTGATCGGATTTGCATTACAGCAGCTTATTACCTGTGCCATGCTCTGCCCGATCGTGAAAAAGAGGATTACAGAACCGTACGAAAACCGGAAGGTAAGGAATTGTTAAGAAATTAATAAGTTATTTATTAACAGTTCCTAAGTCTGACATAAAAATTGTGTTGAGTGTGGAAAACTCTGGTCATTTCTATTGTTACATGCAAAAAAGCGTGTTAAACTATCTTTGAAGATTTTGGTAAATACGGCCCAAAGATACCGAAAAAGAGAAAAGGAGTCGGGGATATGCCCACAATCAAAGAAATAGCGAAGGCTTGCAATGTATCTGTTGCCACAGTCTCGAATGTGATTAACCATAAGGGCGGAGTGAGTGAAGAGACAAGGGCAAGAGTGACGCAAGTCATTGAGGAGCAAAATTATACGCCCAATGTGGTTGCAAAAAATTTAAAGACAAAAGTCACCAGAAGCATTGGGGTGATTGCCGAGGATATGACGGTTTTTGCATTGCCGGATATTATCGACGGAATTACGGAATATTGTGAAAAAGAAGATTATCAGATTTTGCTGATGAATCTGCGTATGTACAAAAAATATGCGGATACCTATTATCAGGATAACAGCCATAAGGAAATTGTGCACAAAGCAATCCGGAAATTGAGGGCGAAGCAGGTAGAAGGGATTATCTACGTGGCAGCCCATGAACGCTTGATCCAGATGCTTCCAGAGCAGCTTCCTGTTCCCACGGTGGTAGCTTATGGATTTACCAATAACCCTAAGATTCCGTCCGTCATTGCGAGGGATGTGAAGGGAGCTATGGACTTGGTGGCTTATTTGATCTCCTGTGGTCATAAAAAGATTGGCGTTATTGCAGGAAAAAAAGAAAGTGTTCATACACAGGCCAGACTGGAAGGATATCAGATGGCGCTGTTTGATGGGAAATTGTTATATGATCCTAATCTGGTCGTGTACGGTGCATGGGATAGGGAGAGCGGGTATCGGAATACGGATGTTCTGATAGAAAAAGGTGTCACTGCGATTTTTTGTATGAATGATTTTATGGCCGGCGGTACTTATGACCGGCTGGAGGAGATTGGACTTTGTGTAGGAAGGGACATTGCAGTCGTGGGATATGATAACAGGGAGATGGCCAGTTATGCGAAGCCGCCGCTTACAACAATGGGACTTCCTCTGCATGATATCGGGTATTGTGCCAGTGAGGTTATTATTAAACTTCTTAGGAAGGAAGAACTGACTGCTGAAAACGGAGTCTATTATGTTGACTGTAAGCCTTTTATCAGAAATTCTGTGAATGAAATGGATGGTTAAAGTAATGAAGACAATTAAAATGATAGTAGATAAAGCTTTCACGGTTGCTTCGGTAGATCCGAGAATCTACGGTTCTTTTATTGAACATCTGGGGCGGGCTGTGTATGGCGGTATATATCAACCGGGGCATCCGATGGCGGATGCAGATGGTTTCCGAAAAGATGTGATGGAGCTGGTGCGTGAATTGAATGTTCCGGTCATCCGTTATCCGGGAGGAAACTTTGTATCTAATTTTTTCTGGGAAGACAGTGTGGGACCTCTTGCGGAACGAAAACCACGGCTGGATCTTGCATGGAGAAGTCTGGAACCAAATACGTTCGGGCTTGGGGAGTTTGCGAAGTGGACGAACCAGGTTCAGGCGGATATAATGATGGCAGTGAATCTGGGAACCCGTGGGACGGCGGACGCTTGCAATCTTTTGGAGTACTGTAATCATCCTTCGGGAACGAAGTACAGTGATTTGCGGAGAAAGCATGGGGTTGAGGCTCCTTATGGGATTAAACTCTGGTGCCTGGGAAATGAGATGGACGGAGAATGGCAGCTTGGAAAGAAAACCATGGACGAGTACGGCAGGATTTCCGAAGAGACGGCAAAAGCCATGAAGTTGATTGACCCAACGATTGAGTTGGTTTCCTGTGGAAGTTCTTTCAAGGATATGCCCACATTTCCCCAGTGGGAAGCGACCACGCTGGAGTATAATTATGATTATGTGGATTATATTTCTCTGCATCAGTACTATGGCAATACCAGTGACGATAGTTGTGATTATCTGGCAAGCTCGGATGATATGGAGGAATTTATCCATACGGTAATTTCTGTCTGTGATTATGTAAAAGCTAAGAAAAGAAGTAAAAAGCAGATCAATTTAAGCTTTGATGAGTGGAACATCTGGTTTCATTCGAAAGAGGAGGAGGAAGATATTACCCGGAATCATCCGTGGCAGGTGGCGCCTCCGCTCTTGGAGGAACATTATAATTTTGAAGATGCGTTGTTGGTGGGGCTGATGATGATCACGTTGCTGAAACATGCAGACCGTATTAAGATTGCATGTCTGGCGCAGTTGGTGAACGTGCTTGCGCCGATTATGACAGATGCCGGAGGAGGCGTCTATAAGCAGACGATTTATTATCCGTTCCTGCACGCATCAAAGTATGGCAGAGGTGTGGTTTTGCAGACCCTTTGCGATACGCCGTCACATGAGACCAGTGGACATGGTTCGATCAAAGATATTGTCAGTGTTGCGGTTTATCAGGAAGAGAAAGAAGAACTTACCGTCTTTGCGGTAAATCGTAATCTTGAAGAACAGCATGTTCTGGAAGTGGATGTGAGAAGCTTTGAAGGATACGAGGTGCTGGAAAAGATCGAGATGGTTTCAGAGGATCTGAAAGCAGAAAATACGTTGACCCAGGAGAACGTGAAGCCGTCTGTATCCCAGGAGATACAGATGTCAGATGGAAAAGTTGAGACGGTATTGAAAAAAGCTTCCTGGAACGTGATTCGAATGGGAAAAATAAAGAAATAAGCAGCTATTTTTGCGGGGTGTTTTGTAATAAAGGAAAAAGACTGATGAATGTTCGTCGGTCTTTTTTGCGTGGCTTTCTTATATGGCGATGTTTGGGACAACAGACATGTCTGTTTTAGATAGGGTCGCTGAAGAAATGGATTAGTTATGCGTTTAAGTTTGATTTTTGGAAGATGAATATTGTGAAAAATTAACAATAAAATATGGATAAAATTAAAATAATCCAACAAAATTGCATTAATAGGTAAGAAAGGGCTTTACAAAACGTTTCGGTTCCCATATTATAAAATTAAACGATTAAGTAAAGGGGGCAAAGAAAAAAGAAAGATTCGTTGCATGTAAAGAGAAGATCTAAGAAAGGAACGGAAAATTATGAAGAAGGCTAAACATTCATTCAAGCAAAGAGCCATTTCGGTTGGTTTGTCCGCATTGATGACGCTTTCCATGTTCCAGGGGGTTATTCCTGGATCAATCACAGCGAAAGCTGATCCCAATGCGATCTCAAATGACAGTCTCAGTGTGCAGATTGGGGATTTGGGACAAATTTCAGTGATGAATATCAAAAACAATCGGACGAACAGTTCCGGCAGAGAGATTAACTTTGTACTGCCGAATGACACAAGTCCGCAGAACGGTGTGCAGCATCAGTGGATGGGAGAGATGATTTTTTCCTACCGTACAAGTGAGGATGGAACATTTCCGGAAGACAGAACCGGTTTCGTAGAGGTGGATACCAATAAAACATTGGCTGCCGGCGGTTCTACTACATATTCCAATGCGACTGCAAATCTGGCAAGCAATCCTTATATCAAGAAAAACGTAGTCAGCGACAAGAAGGTAGAAATTGATTTCATCGGACAGGATGAAGATTCCACAACTGCCCGTACCATGAAGGGATTTGATGTAAAATCAGTCTATGATATGGATACAGACGACGGATCACTTTTGTGGAACATTACATTGACAAACAAGAGTTCCAATTATATTGAGTTTGGTGATGTGGGGCTCCCGATGCCATGGAATAATAAGTACACCACCCAGAACAGCGTATATAGCGAGCGTGTTACGGCTCATACGTTTGCAGGCGCAGACAGCGGTTATGCATATGCGATCCGATGCAGCGGCGAGGGCAATTACATTCTGTTTACTCCGGTTCCGGAGAGCGGCGCCCGTATCGAGTATATTGATAACTGGGTAGGCAGCAATAACGGTGTTACAGGAGAGCGTGCAGGCAGTCTGTATCAGAACTGGACCTGTGATGGCGGCGGATGGCAGCCTGGTCTTAGTGTATATTACATTCATTCAAAAGATATCCAGAAAACAGGACGTGGTTATTATACGGATGCCACCAGCCTGGTACTGGCTCCGGATGAAAGCAAGACTTATCAGTTCAAGTTCTCTGCTGTACGTGCCGGTGACAATACACCGCAGGAAAGCGCAGCCAGTGCAAACAATGCATCAGATTCCATGGAAGAACGTGAAGCAAATCTTCGTTCTATCCTGTATAAATCAGGAATGATCGATGCGGTTGCAGTGCCGGGATTCCAAACTGCAATCAACATGCCGGCAAAACTGGATCTGCACTACGATGACAGTCTGATTTCTGACGTGGAAGTAGATATTCAGTGCGTACATGAGAACGATCCGTTTGACAGGAATCATATTCCGACGCAGAGCAGCGGAAGGGTGAATAATTCCCGTACCGGACGTGGTACACATGACGGCAATCCGGATTATACGGAATCCTGTAAGTATGTTGAGACGAAGGTAGTGGACGGCGAACAGCATCATATCTATGATCTCTCCTTCGGATGTATCGGCAACAACAGTGTCCGTGTAAATTATAAGCTGAATGTGAACGGAGAAAAGGTTGACAAATTCACACAGTTTGAATTCAATGTTCTGGCAGAGCTGGATCAGACAATCGAAACACATTCCCAGTTCATGGTAGAGAATCAGCAGGACAATAATCCGAACAGCCCGACGTACGGCATCTATAATGACTGGTATTTTGCAAGCGGTGTGGATACCAATGCAAGAAACCACTGGGGAGACGACTGGAGTCATGATAATATCAACTTCATTACGATGAAGAATTATTTGAATCCGGATCCGGAAGAAGTTGCTTCTATTGAACGTTATCTGATTGATTACATGTGGGAAAACTACATGAAATATACACAGAATACGTACACAGTTGCGAATTACCTGAGTGCTTCCGGCATTTACGGAACAAGCTCCGCTCCATATACACGTACCTTCTCAGAGATGATGGAGGCTACCGGATTCTTCAATATGTACCGGATTCAGAAAGCTTATCCGGATTTGATTGAATACCGTGAATCTCCCCAGTATTATCTGGAAAAAGCCTATGGAATCTATGTGAACCGTGTTGGTACCGGAAGCGTTGGATTCTACGGGGAACAACAGGTACCGGATATGATCGAGGCACTTCGTGCAGAAGGTATGACAGCAGAAGCAGACAATCTCCAGCAGAGATTTGCATATACCAAGGGACGCAACATGGCAAGGGCTGCGTATCCGTACGGATCAGAGTTTGTTTATGACAACACTGGTGAAGAAGGTGCTTATGCCGCTGCAAAGGCACTGCGTGAGTATTATCCGAATGATACCAATGCAGAAGCTGCAAAGAGGAATATGAGCAAGGCAGAATGGAAGACTCGTGCAATGCGTGGTATCCAGCCTACCTGGTATCATTATGCAGATCCTGTATTCCTCGGAGGTGAGAGCTGGTGGAACTTCCAGTATACGGCTTCTTTGGCAGGCTCCATTATGGATGACTGGCTGCGTTATCAGGATAACGGATGGGATAATGATACAAGTGCATGGGCATCCCGTGTCAACTATGCGGCAAAGATTTCAAACTTTAATGCAGTGAATATGGGACAGATTTCCGCAAATGCTGTCGGAAATGTAAGCTGGAGATACACCATGTACAAAGGCGGTCATGGCGCGATGAACGTAAATGACGGCGGAACACGTGTGATGAATAACGGTTGGAATGATTTTTCAGGTGAAAGTGATGAAGGACTTTACGGTTCTCTGCTGAGAATCAGTTCTGATGTGGTTACAGACCCGATCTTCGGTCTGGTTGGTTATGGAAGTCAGGCTTCCAAGGACGGAGATATTTATACGATCATTCCGGAAGACGGAATCGGCAAACGTATCAATGTCATTGACAATAAATTATATTTGACTCTTGAGCAGGATTCCTGTACAAAGGCAGTTGTAAAAGAAGACGGTTCTTTCTTTGAACTGGATCTGAACTGTCTTGTAAATGCAGAGCACCTTTCCAAGATTGCTCTGAGCGGCGCAGGGCTGCAGGATGGTTACTACAGTATTAAACTGAACGGAGCAGAAGCAGGACAGTGCTTCGTACAGAATGACGAGGGTGTAGCCAATGTAGTGATTCCGGCAGGTGAGACAGCAAAAGTTACGATTGAAAAGATGGATGGCGGTGAAAATCAGGCTCCGGTTGTTGCTATTAAAGAGCCAGCAGATGGTATTCAGGCAGTGAGACCATTTACAATGGAAGGTACGGCATATGATGACGGCGCTCCAAATGGTACTTTGACTTACAAGTGGGAGGCAAGCAAAACTCCGGAAGGTGCTTCTATGACATTTACTTCCGAGAATGCACCGACTACCAGCGTGCTTGGTACACAGGAAGGTGAGTATGAAGTTTCTCTGACTGTCAGTGACGGTGCACTTTCCACAACGGCAAAACTTCTGATTACATTGGCAGCGCCCCCGGAAAGGGAGGTACCTGTAATCGGTGAAGTTACTGCAGTGCAGGATTCCGTAAACACCAGTATTGCAAACTTAAGCGGTGAGGCTACTGCAGATCCGCTGTATAACGGTGAATTAAGCTACGAGTGGAGTGTTGTGAGCCAGCCGGAAGGCGGCAACGCGGTGATAGGCAATGCGGATCAGTCCAGTGCTATGTTGAAAGCATCTGTACCTGGTGAATATGTTGTACGCTTTACTGCTGTTGATGCTGATAAAACGGCTTCTAAAGATGTAACAGTAACAATGGACGGTGTTGTGGACGGCATGGATCGTGCAGTCAACGTTGTAACACAGGTGGGAACTGCTCCTGCACTTCCTGAGACGGTAGAGGTGATTCTTGAGGACGGAACTGTTGCCGCAAGCAAGATTAACTGGGATGAGGTAGAGGCAGATGCTTATGCAAAAACCGGCAGATTTACAGTGACAGGTACGGTTGATGGTTCTGATCAAAAGGTAGCTGTAACCGTATTTGTAGTAAATGGAAATTCGGTAAATGTTGCTCCATATGCAACTGCAAGTGCAATTATTAACTCTGTACAGGATCTTGGCGGTGTTGCAGGGTTGAATGATGGAAATGACCCGAGATCTTCCAGCGATACAAGCAATGGTGCATGGCATAACTGGTTGGGCGACCAGGGCGGACCTGCATGGGTTCAGTACGTATGGGAAAAACCAGTGATTGTTGACGCTATGGATGTCTATGTGTTCCGTGACGGAGGCGGAAACTTCCAGCCGAAGGATATGCAGATCTCTCTGCGTGATGAGAATGGAAACTGGTATACACCAAGAGAAGTTGAAGGTCTGGGCAATACACTGAACAGATATAACAGAACCACGTTTGAGGCAGCTCCGATTACCGGTATGCGCATTGATATGAAACCGGTAGGACTTGGATGCGGTATCCTGGAATGGAAAGTTTATGGGTATGGAGATTTTGCAGATAAGACAGAACTTCGGAATATCAACAGCATGCTGGATGGATTGAGTACCTCACGGCTTGTGGGTGGATTAGATCCGATTGCTGAGGAAAAGGCAGCAGCAGTTGCAGTGCTGAACAATCCGGATGCAACTCAGGAAGAGATTGACGCAGCGAAAGATACACTGGTTGCATCTATGAAGAACCTGGTACCGGTGGATGGAAACCTTGCATGGGTAAGTGAACTGACTGCAAGTTATACATCAAGTTGGGAATCTTTACCGGCTATTAAAAATGGAAATACGTCGAGCGGCGGTCACTGGGGAACCTGGGGTAACTGGAGTGCGACCTCTGAGTGGGTACAGTATAACTGGTACACAGGCAGAGAGATTAAGAAATCGGATCTGTATATCTGGTCGGACGGCGGCGGAATTGCAGCACCTTCCTCTTATACCTATTCTTACCTTCCGGTAGACAGCGATGAGTGGGTAACACTTAAGAGCATTAACACAGGTATTACGGTGAATGCAAATAATTCCACAGAGTTTGATGAGACAGTTATAGCAAGAGCACTGCGTTGTACGATGACAAAGGGCGGAGACGGTGTAGGTCTCTGGGAGTGGCAGGTATTTGAAGCTGAAGAAGAGGATGATACCGATGCAAAGGCAGCACAGGCAGTTACAGACATGATTGATGCGCTTGGCGAGATTACGCTGGAAAAAGAGGCGGATGTTGCTGCAGCAAGAGCTGCTTATGATGAGTTGACAGATGTACAGAAAGCTCTGGTAACGGAAGAAACATTGAAGAAGCTGACAGATGCAGAGGCAGCAATTGAAGAACTGAAGAAGCAGGATGAATGGTCTTATGAAGATGTTGCAGAGGATGACTGGTTCTATGACGAGGTATACTTTGTAACAGAGAAGGATCTGATGACCGGAATCGTACCGAAGGAAATTTTCGGACCGTTTGAAAAACTTAACCGTGCACAGTTTGCAACAATTCTGTACCGTATGGAAGGTGAGCCTGCAGTAGAGACAGATCAGGGCTTCCGGGATGTTGTAAAAGGCGAGTGGTATGCAGACGGAGTAAACTGGGCAGCAGAAAAAGGCATTGTAAATGGTTACGACGGTGGTGAAAGCTTCGGACCTGCTGATATGATTACCCGTGAGCAGATGGCAGTAATGTTGTATCGTTATGCACAGTATAAAGGATATGATATTACAAAATCTGAAGATTACGATGCATTTGAAGATGCTTCTGAAGTAAGTGCTTATGCAGTGGATGCAATGAAGTGGGCAGTCGGAAACGGAATTATTAAAGGAAAAGACAGTACCTATATTGATCCTTTAGGCGAGACGATCAGAGGCGAGTGTGCAGTGATGCTGGCAAGAGTCGTTCGGGAGTTTGAAGCTGCAAGAAATGCATAATGGACATGTCTGCTGACGCAGACATCACCATTCATGAAAGTCAAGTGCTCTTTTGGGGGCAAGAGCAAAAAAAATAATAAAGAGATGTTGACAGGCGTGATAACCTGTGCTATACTACACAGGTATCACGCCGAAGACAGCAGGTGCCGTATGGCATAAGGTTCAAAACGCCTGCCGAGGATGAACATTCTTTTTTAGGAATGATTTTCAAATCCCGCTTAAGCTTTGGCTTGGCGGGATTTTTTAGCGTGTACACATAATTCTATAAGGAGGTGCACCAATTCATGGCAAAAGTAGAACAGAAAAAGCCGGTTGTTGAAGAGATTTCTAACCTGATTACTGATGCTGCATCTGTAGTTCTGGTTAACTACAGCGGACTTACTGTAGCACAGGATACAGAGTTACGTAGAAGCCTGAGAGAAGCCGGTGTTTCTTACAAAGTCTACAAGAACACAATGATGAACTTTGCATTTCAGGGAACTCCTTGTGAAGAGCTTTGCAAAAATCTGGAAGGAACAAACGCACTTGCAGTTTCCAAAGATGATGCTACTGCTCCGGCAAGAGTACTTGCTAAATTTGCAAAAACAGCTCCGAAGTTAGAGCTTGTTGCAGCTTGTGTTGAGGGAGCTTACTATGATAAGGCTGGCGTTGAGGCGCTGTCAGCAATTCCGTCAAGAGAAGAACTTCTTGGAAAATTGCTTGGAAGCATTCAGTCACCTATCACAAACTTTGCTCGTGTGCTTAGTCAGATTGCAGAATCTAAAGGCGGCGAAGCAGCAGCAGAATAATCTGGCTGCGCCATCTGTTGAGAGATGGATATCATATGAAAAATATCAAAAAAATAATTGGAGGTAATCGTAATGGCAAAGTTAACAACCGCTGAATTTATCGAAGCGATCAAAGAGTTATCTGTATTAGAGTTGAATGAATTAGTAAAAGCTTGTGAAGAAGAGTTTGGTGTATCTGCAGCAGCAGGTGTTGTAGTTGCAGCAGCAGCAGACGCTCCGGCAGCAGAAGAGAAAGACGAGTTTGATGTAGAGCTGACAGAAGTTGGTCCTAACAAAGTTAAAGTTATCAAAGTAGTTCGTGAAGCTACAGGTCTTGGACTGAAAGAAGCAAAAGAGATCGTTGATGGTGCTCCGAAGGTAATCAAAGAGGCAGCAGCAAAGGCAGAAGCTGAAGAGCTTAAAACAAAACTGGAAGCTGAAGGCGCTAAAGTTACACTTAAGTAATTTCAGAATCATTTTCCCGGCAATGTCTGATGATTCAGATATTGCCGGTTTTTTGTTTTTAGAAGACGATTGTGAAACTCTTTCGGAGTTGGTTTAGAGTTTCGCAATCGCCTGCTTTTTATTTTTACGAAAAAAGATTGATAAGAAATATACAAATTGGTAAGAATAAGATTGTGCATTTCTATGAAATTAAACGTTTTAGCAGCGAAAATGTTGACATATTGTTGTGGAAGTGATATAAAATAGTTGAGAGCATTGGTAATTACGTTGAAAAAGAGGTGGGTTTTTTACTGACGTAATTATTTTTTTATTCAAAAACGGTTAAACGTTTAATAAAAAGAGACAGGAGAAGGATCTGCTGAAGCTGAAGGATCCGGTAAGCAGTGTTTTCTTTTTTGTCTGTGCAAAGCTCGAAGCAAAAACAAAAATTACGATGAGTGATTTTTAAGAAAGGAGAGAGGGTATGAGGAAAAAGGGTCTATTTAAGAAAACGGTAGCAGGAACAATGGCATCGGTTATGGCATTGGGGTCTCCGGCGATGGCACAACTTACATTTGCAGCTTCTGACAGTTCGCCGGTAGCCGTTGAAATCGGGCATCCGGTATTTAAGAACACGGAGCTTCTGGAAGAGGTGTATGATCTGGATGCGTTGGGGGTTTCTGCTGGCGAAAAAGACATCATGAAGAAAATTTATGAGCAGGACCTGGCAAATGGAGGAGATTCCTTCTACATGGACCGGGTACTTGCAAGAACGGGGGTTGCCAACGGAAATGCAGGATCTAACGGAAATGATGATGCGAATACATTTCTGACCAGAGGACGTGCACTTTACATGTATACAAGTACTCCGTCTGTGATTGGTTTCGGCGGCAATACAGCGTATCATCAGCCGATGGCAAGCGGCGACATGTACAGTGTTACCTTCCGGCAGAATGGTTCGGCGCTCAGTGCGAGGGAGAATACGGCAAAGCGTGTAAATTCGCCAAGTAACTGGGTCAGCCAGTATACGGTGGGAAGTTCGCTGACTGCAGATGTGACGAAGTTTATCAGTGACAATAATGTTGCTGTGACTGCGATCACGCTGAATAATACTTCTGGTTCAGACCAGACAGTTACCGTACAGGCAGCTTCTTCATTTGTGGCAAATCGTTCTGAGGTAGAAATCGGAGGAGAGACTGTACCGGAGCTGGTTGGAACGAAGATGTCTCCTTCAAATCTGACGAAGATTACGCCGCGTCTGACTGGAGATGGTTTTACCTATGTAGAAGGAAGCAACAGCGCACTGCAGAGAGAGGTAACCATACCGGCAGGCGAAAGTGTGGATCTGAAAGTTGTCATGGCATTTACAACAGAGGAGATTCCGGAGTCTACTGCAGATTATGTGCGTTTTTCTGAATTAGACAACCTGTCCGCGATTCGTGCGCAGAAGGCAGAGTATAACCTTTATTGGGCTGAGAATCTCCCTTATATTGATGTGCCCAATGATGCAGTGCAGAAAGCGATCGATTATCGTTGGTGGTCGGAACGCTTTAACTCATTGGATGCCAACATTCCGGGTTATGATTATCAGTATCCGATTACGATTGAAGGTGTCCTCGGATATAACAATGCAATTGCTCTGACACAGCCAATGCATCTGCAGGATACCAAGTGGCTGAGAGGCGCATATCTGCCTTTGGGTCAGCTGCTTTCAATAGGTAACTCTTCGCAGAGCAGTGCATTTTTGGACAATCCCGGAAATCGTTCCAACTGGAATAATCATTATGGACAGTATATCGGAGAAGCGGGAATGGAGGCCTTCAATGTAATCGGAGGCGGCAGTGAACTTGCAGAGAATCTGGCTTATTACTTCGAGCATGATGCAAAGGGGCAGTTGGAGCACTACGGAAATCACACGGAGCATAATCTGATTGCATACCGGAATAACTACATGACCGGGAATGATGCGGATACGATATCCATGAACAGTGCCAGCGGTGTTGGAACCTGGAAAATTCATGGTGAAAATGCGTATGTGTGGGCAGCAGCAGATGCGGCAGCCAAGCTCTATGAGCTGACCGGAAATACAGAAAAATCGGAAGAATTGAAAGGGTTGGCTGACAGTATCCAGGAAGATGTTTTGAGTTTGCTGTGGTGTGAGCAGTGTCAGAAATTTGAGACTTATGGAGTGAGACCTACAAGGACTCTGCATAATTCCAATCAGCCGAATCTGGTGGAACAGACAGAGTCCAATAACTGGAATTATTTTGCGGTAGGAATGGTGCCGACAGATGAAGCTTCTCTGGAAAAGTATAAAGAGGCGTTCAAGGCATTCAGCAATGGTGAAGAATTCCCGATTTTCCCATTCTATACAGCAAATCAAGTACATAACAAGGTGATTTCGGGATCGAATAATTTCTCAAATATTAACTTTACCGTACAGGCGAGAGTTTATGAGGCAGCTCTCCGCAACTATGATAAAGAGCAGACTTATATCACAGATGAGATGCTGGCGCTGATGACTGAGTGGATGGCATGGCTGATTTATCCGGATTCCGGTGATATCCGTTACCCCAACAACAGTGAATTCTATAATATAGATGGAAGAACCCAGGATAACTATTATCGTTCCTGGATCTATCACAATATTCTGGGTAACTATAACTACATCTTCGTTGAGGATATGGCGGGTATTCAGCCGCGGTCCGATGAGAAGCTGGAATTTGATCCGATTGACTTCTCCTATGATCATTTCATGGTGAACAATCTTCGTTATCATGGACAGGATATCAGTATCGTATGGGATAAGCCCGGTGACGGAACGGTACATTATGACGGAATTCCGGAAGGATATTCTGTATATGTCAACGGAGAACTGCAGTTTACGCTGGCAGATCTGGCGCATGTGATTTATAATACGGCAGACGGTACTCTGGAATTCCCGGATGGAGCGGTTGAAGTTCTGAAAGCAGCATCTGCAATTAACATGCCGACAGCAGTTGAGACAAAGATCACCGATGAGAAAGTACTGGATGAGCTTGCAAAATCCGGTATCCATGGTATGGAGAATCTGGCTGAGGGTGCGAACGTAGAAGCAACTTATACACCATCCAGAGCAAGAGCCGCATCCTGGGCAGAGAAACATCGTGCAGACGGTTCAGATTCAACTTCAACAGCAGTCAATGAAACTGCTCCTGATCCTCAGGCAGTTACAGATGGAACAACCGTAAATATGCCGTTCTGGGGCAATGACGGAAGCAGAAATGCTACAGACTCTCTGATAATTGATCTGGGCAAGACACAGACTGTGGATATGGTGGATCTGTATTTCTATAATGACAGACAGAACGGCGGATATACAGAACCTGCAAAATACACATTGGAATACTGGGACGGAGAAGCGTGGAAACATGCGGAAAATCAGAGCAGAACACCTGTAGCGCCGAAGGCAAATTATAATGATGTCAAATTTACGGCAGTACAGACAGATAAACTTCGTATTACCTTTACCAATCAGGCAGACCATTATACTGCAGTCACTGAGATACAGGCATACAATGAAGGCGGAGAGCGTGAGGTGATTGAGAATACGCCTCCTGTTGTAAAAGCTTCCGTAAACAGTCTCAAAGAGGGAAATCTCCAGACCGGACTTGTTGCCGAATGTGTTGACGACGGCATGCCATATGACGGAACGTTGACCTATAAGTGGGAAGCTGTTGAGAAACCGGAAGGTGCAAATGTTTTCTTTGGAGACAGTACAGCGCTTGAGACAACAGTCGCAGGTTCCACAGCAGGTACATACGTTGTAAGATTTACTGCTAACGATGGGGAATTGTCTTCTTCCGTAGATTTAACAATCGAGCTGAAAGAAATGGTTGCCGCTGACAATGATGTGGCGCCGGCTGCAACACCGTCTACAGATTATGTAGCAGGATGGGAAACCATCTATGGAATCAATAATGTGGAATTTGAACCTGGAAGTTCTAATGTAGGAACTGGTAAGGGATGGGGCAACTGGGGATGCTCCGGCGGAACCGGAAGTACGCACTGGGTAGCATACACCTGGAATGAGCCGGTAACGATCAACAAAGCTGATATTTACTGGTATGATGATCTGGGCGGAACCAGAATTCCGAGATCTATTACGATGCAGTATAAAGATGCGGAAGGTAACTGGCAGGATGTAAATATCCAGACACCATACGACGAGTGTAACAAACGTAACCGATACAATACCATCGAATTTGATTCTGTCACAACTACAGAGCTGCGTTTGAACATGGTATTGTCAGCGGCAGGAACCGGTATCTATCGTTTTAAAGTTTACAGTGTGCCGATTCAGGAAATTGATCCTGTTTATATTGCAACAAAGACCGGCACAGTTCCGACGCTTCCCACATTTGTCAATGCACGGACAATGGAAGGGGAACTGGTAACTACAAACATAACCTGGGATCAGCTGGATGAGAGCCAGTTTGCAAATGACGGTGTGGTAACAGTCCATGGTATTAATCTGGCAAGCGGAAAGATGGCACAGGCGGTTATTACAGTCAGAAGTGATATGGACGCGGCAACGATTACGGGAGTGAATCCGATGGAGCTTACAACAAAGGTGGGTAAGATCCCGGTACTTCCCAGCGCAGCAGATGTTTCTTATAACAATGGAGCAAGAGATAATCAGAATGTAAAAGTAACCTGGCAGGAAGTTACTAAGGAGATGGTAAGTACGCCGGGTGATGTGACCGTAGAAGGTGAAGTAGAGGGCACTGCAAGCAAAGCTTCCCTGACGATCCATGTAGTAACAGATTCCATTGACAGAAGCGAATTGACAGCACAGATTGCAGCAGCAGAGGCACTGACAGCAAAAGATTATACAGCATTGTCTTATGGAGTGGTTGCAGCGGCATTGGAAGTTGCAAAACAGGTAAATACCAATGAAAATGCAACACAGAGTGAGGTAAATGAGGCTTCCGATACTTTGAAAGCAGCGATTGCAGGTCTTGTTGACCTGAAAGGTGCATTGAAAGCCGAGATTACAGTTGCTGAAGGCATCAGTGGTGACAAATATACGGAAGAATCTTTTGCAGTACTGGCAGAGGCACTGAATCAGGCGAAAGCAGTCAGAGATGATGCAGATGCAGCAGAAGAGGAAGTGAATGCAGCAGTTGCAGCACTGAAAGCTGCAGAAGGACAATTAGTTCCGGTTAGAGTGAATGCAACTCTGGCATTGGATTTTGCAAAACAGGATGAAATCACAACATTGATTGATAAATCTGAGAATCATTTTGCAATTGCATCTGATACCATCACAGAGGATAATTTCACGGAAGGTGTGAACGGAGATGCGATCCTGTTTACAGGAAGTACCTCTTACGATATTCCGGCAGGAGAAAAACTGGCTTCGAAAGATGTAACATTATCCTACTGGATTAAGAGAACCGGAACACTCTCCGGTGACAATCCGATTCTTTGGGCGAAGAGAGCATCTACTTATAATGGTAATGGATTCTATACCAACTATCCGGTTGGAGACAGATATTCTTCCTTCTTCGTAATGGATGGATTTAACGGCTTCTATGTAGCGGAGAATCCAAATGACTTCTTACCGGAAAATGAGTGGACACATGTTGCAGTTACCTGGAATTCTGATACAAAAGTCGGAAAGATTTATAAGAATGGTATTGAGCAGGAAGTTACCATACTTGGAAGTCCGGCAAGTATCACAGGTGAGAGCGACGCTGTAAACCGTATGGGTGATACCGGATACGGAAATGGTTTTGCAAATAATATGGCACTCGATGAATTTAAGGTATTTGACAGCGCGCTGGGTGCTGAACAAATTGCAAAACTGTATCATGAATTTGATGAGGCAGATTGGGAATATCAGGACGTTGCACAGGATGACTGGTTCTATGACGAGGTATACTTCGCAACAGAAAAGAACTTGATGACCGGAATCGTACCGAAGGAAATTTTCGGACCTTTTGAGCAGCTTACACGTGCACAGTTTGCTACGATTCTGTACCGTATGGAGGGCGAACCGGCGGTAGAGACGGGACGTGATTTCCAGGATGTAGAAGAAGGTCAGTGGTATACCGATGCGGTAAAATGGGCAGCAGAAAAAGGAATTGTAAATGGTTACGGAGATACGGAAAACTTCGGACCGGCAGACAGCATTACCCGTGAGCAGATGGCGCTTATGCTGTATCGCTATGCACAGTATAAGGGATATGATATGACAAAATCCAGTGATTACGCTGCATTTGAAGATGCTTCCAAGGTAAGTCCTTTCGCAGAGGAAGCAATGAAGTGGGCGGTTGGAAATGGAATTATCAAGGGTAAAGGAAATTATACCCTCATTGATCCTCAGGGTGCTACGATCAGAGGTGAATGTGCAGTGATGCTGACAAGAGTGGTTCGGGAATTCGAATCTGCAAGAAATGCACAAAGGTAAGCAGCAGGTGTTGGAAAGATATGAGCTGCAGTAAAAAGGGGTTGCCGCTATATGCGGCAACCCCTTAAATAATGGAAGTTGTTATTTGATGGTTTCCATAAATCTCTGGACTACAACTGCACACTCTAAACGTGAGGCAGCATCCTGAGGTTTCAGTTTTCCATCAGATCCAGTGATCAATCCGTTTGCTACAGCCCATGCCATTGCCGGTTTTGCGAATTCGGAAACGTCATCGCTGTCCGGGAACTGCTTCATATCAGATGTGTCAGTTGTGTTATAGCCTTTGTAGTTTGCATAGCGGTACAGAATTGTGACCATCTGCTCGCGGGTAAGCGCATCGGCAGGACCAAAGGCACCATGTGCATAGCCCCTGATTACATCAACATCCTTTCCGCTTGCCCAGATGACTGCTTCGGAATAGAATTCGTCTGCTTCCACATCCGGGTAGATCGCTTCAAAGTCTGCGCCTGGTTCGCCTGCCATACGATGTACGATAACAGCCATTTCTGAACGATACAGAGCCTTTTCCGGTCCGAAGATTTCGGGGGTTAAACCTGTCATAATCTTGTTGTCAGCTACGTATTTTACATAAGGATAGAACCAGGAAGATTCCGGTACGTCCTTGAAGAAGGTATCAGACGTTTTCTTATTTACCGTTACGCAGGTACCATATTCCATGGAGAATCCATCTATCTTTGCGGTAACAGTAGTTGTAAGGATGGCGGTTCCGGCTGCGATTGCCTGAACTTTACCGTCTTTATAGGCAGCTACATTTTCGTTATCGGAATGGTAGGTTACCGTTACACAGTTCTCCAGTCCTTCCGGAATTGTAAATAGTACTTCAGAATCACCTGCATTGTAGGAAGCGTCTTCCTTCGGAGCGGCAGCTTCAATCAGATCCCATGGGTCTTTGTATTCCGGAAGATATACAAGCTTGCTGACTGCATTTCTGATCTGATCTTCCAGTGTAAGGGCATCTTCCTGTGTCTTGATTTCGGAAGTCGGATCTTCCGGAAGCCCTTCCAGAATTTTTTTCAATGCAGCGGTGGATTCAGTCTGGAAGGCGTTCAGATCCAGAGCCTTTGCTTCTGCAAGAACTGCTTCCAGAATACTTAAGTCTAATGGCTTCACGGTTACTGTGAATGTTTTCTCCGCACTTAACTGACCATAACTTACACGGGCAGTCAGTGTTACTTGTGTATCTTCTGCAGGATTCACAACCTTTCCGGATGCAGAGATGATTTCCGGGTTGGAAGAGATCCATGTGATATTCAGGTCGTTTAATTTGGCAACCAGATTCATGTTGTAGCAGATTTCATCCAGAGAAGCGTTTTTACTTCCGAGGATGACTTCCTCTGACAGCGCGGCATCCAGAGCGCTTCGAAGTGCCTTGGCGTGATCCGGGTCAGAAACCTGAATTTCATCCTCTGTCAAAGCCTTATCATAAACTTTGAAGGAATCAATCTTACCCAGCAGATTGGCATCTGCAGACCAACAGGATTTTCCGATAAAGCCGAGGATGTTGTTTTCTGTTCCGGCATTTACGATGGATTCCATATTCATGCCGCTTTCCAGACTTGGACCAACGGGGATACCATCAACGTATAATGTGATGGTTCCGTGGTCAAATACCATGGAAACCGTATAATAGGTATCGGTATCTAAGTGACGGCTGGCAGTATACAATTGCTCTGTGCTACTGTCTTTGATACCGGCACGGATACCGCTGTCATAGAAGAACGGTGAGTAGAACAGGTAGTTCGAACCGGTGCCGGCAGCTTTGGAACCGAAGCAGAACAGCCATGCAGTACTTGCTGACTGGGGCATTCTTGCATATTTTGCTTCGATTGTAAATGCTTCCTTATCTGACAGAGAAGTGTAGATGCCGGATGGAAGCGTGATGTAGCTGTCTGTAGAATTCATCTGAAGTACACTGCGATCACCATCTTTTACGTAAGCAGTATTCCCCGGGTTAACGATCGTTGCATCATTTCCCTTGCCGGAATCATCTGTAATGACAGCGCCGGAGCCGTTATCCATGGTGTAGGATGCTACAACCGGAAGATTGCTGACATCGGAAGAGTCAATGACTGTTACCGTTGTTTTCTGCGTTTTTTCTGTACTTCCTACTACGACCTTTGTTGTGATAGCTGTAGTTCCTGCAGCAATGCCGGTAACAATACCGTTATCATCAACCGTCGCGATAGCTGCGTTGTCTGATGCGTAAGTAACTGCTGCATCAGAAGAAGCAACACCGGCTGGAAGAACAACGGTTAATTTTGTTGTTAGTCCGGTATAAGTGGAGATGCTTTCGTTAACCGTGAATCCTGCTTCTGCAAAGATTTCCTCAGCATCTCTGGTGTCATACAGACTGTATACATCGTCTGCTGTCAGGGCCTGATCGTAGACCTGAACCTCATCCACCAGTCCTTTGTACATAGCGTCCCAATGGGTTGTGCCGATATAGAGGTCATTTCCGTCTGCCATAAGCGCACGGGCAGCCGTACCAGAAGCAACCTGTGTACCATTGATATATAAGGCGGCGTTTTTGCCGGACTGTGTATAAGTAATCAGTGACCACTGGTTATTTTCCAGTGTGACATCAGTAAATGTCTGGGACCAGCCAAATCCATCACCGTTGGACCAGAGTTTGAGTTTTCCGCTGGTATTGCCGGAAAGGGAAGTCCAAAGCTCCGATGCACCTTTGGGAGCACTGGCAAATAATAAAGCGCCATGTTCCTTTAAGGCTTCGGATGGATTTACCCACAGAGATACGGAGTAATTTTCTCCGACATTTCCCACGTTTAATTTTAAGCCGTAATCCCCGAGACGAATTGCTTTTCCGGCCTTACCATCTTCGTATACTGCTTCTCCAGTGTATGTACCTGCATTCTGATAGGTCTGCATCGTGCTGCCGTCCAGATCATTTTCAAAGGAAAATGTTTTTAATGGAGACGGTGCAGCGGCTGCGTTTGCCTGAAGTGTGCCGGTGCCCGGCAGTACGGTGACAGTCGTTACGACTGCAGCAAGAAAAGCAGAAAATAATTTCTTACATTTCATAGTAATACCCTCCTTTACCAGGTTTCACTTTTGTCAACGACACGGATTGTTACCGTTTCTTTTACGGTTGTTCCATTCTCGACATAAGTAATAACCAGAGACTTTTTACCTGTTGTACTCATATCAATGGTATCCGCGTTGGTTGTGTACTCCGTGATTCGCTTTGTATCACCGTTTTCGTAGGCAGCAGTGATTCGGATATCATCGGTATTCAGTGTGCTTCCAACTGTATACATCCGTTTGGTCTTCATAACTTTCAGAGAAGAAACAGGCGTATCTGTATCGACTTGGAAGGTACAAGCTTCCGCAGATGGATGGTTATCAAGAACCAGATCCCCGTCTTTGCTTGTCAGGTAATATCCCGGTTTGGATACGCTTTCAAAGGTAACGCCGCTTCCTGAGAATCCTTCCAAAGAGCGGAATGTCATCTTCTGGGCAGTTGCAGAACTTCCATCTACATCTTGTGCCAGGACAATATCAGTATCTTCCGCACAGAGGTAAAGACCCGGTTTGTTGTAGGATTGAATCGATACATAAGCTTTGTTATCCGGATTGGATTTGCCTTTTTCCAGTTCCCATTTTGTATCATCCTCTTCGGCATTGCTGCTTACCAGCATTTCACGTGCTTTTGATCCGGACATTGGATAATCTTCATCGTTGATTCTGTTTGTAAAGTTTTCGTGTGCAACATATGCTCCGGATGCATCGGTGATCTTTGTGCTCACTCCTGAAATACCGGTAGATGTCTCAGTGAAAAGATCGATGGAACCGTCTTCCTTTATATTCAGTTCTTCGACACATGCCACACGGCGATATCCGCTTCCATGAGGAAGTGAACCGTTGTGGTATACGAAATAAGTTTTGCCTTTGAAATCAAAAACTGCCATATGGTTTGTGTTGGCTGTAGAAGTTGCTTTCATAATAACTCTGCCGAACGTCCAGTTATTATTAACAAAATCTTCGTAGGTATCTGCCGTAGCATATGCCATCTGTTCTCTCCAGTCACATGCAAAGAACATATAATAAGGTCCAAAATAATTGCCGTCCTCATCTTGCTGGCGATAGTAGTACGGAGCCTCTGTATAGAAATGTGATACGCCGTCCTCGTCATTCCAGCGTGCCTCTCTTCCGGCAACTCCGTCGATCGTTCCCACCGAGATGTCGTAGGTTGATCCGAATCCGCAGGACAGAGTATTGGCGTCTCCGTCACGGTCTTTAATAGAAATCATATCTTCATTCAGCTCACAGTTAAAGAAACGGTTATTTCCCCAACAAAGAACACGGCGGTCTTCCCCGGTCTCAGGATCGGTCTCCACCCACGCAGTCGGATCGATATCCTCCCAGGTATGAGCAGAAGGAACTCTGGTACCTCCGTTCCATGCATCGCCGGTATCAATATTTCTTACCAATGGTTTTCCGATATCTACAAATGGTCCCGTAGGGCTGTCAGATACGGCAACACCGATACACTTACCGCGGCCTACGCTGGCATTGCCTTCGGTGGTGTAATAAAAATAATACTTGTCTTTGTATTTCATCACCTGTGCTGCCCAGGCCTCGTGATCGTTGGCAGCCCAGGAAACGTCCCTGTTTTCCATGATGATACTTTCGTATTTCCAGTTCACCATGTCGGTAGAAGAATAGCATCTCCAGTTGGGCATCCAGTAGCTTTCGTTGCTGGAGGTGTCATTTCCTACATAGGCGTATACCGTATCACCATCTACGAGAATGGATGGATCACCGGCATAAAGCATATTCCCATTCTGGTCAAATCCCAGGAATGGATTTCCTGCCTCGCTTTTTGCGAGTTCTTTCTCGACCGGTATCCGAAGCTGTTTGCCTTCCAGGCTGTCCGCGATGGCGGAAGCTGCCTGCACAGAGATCGGAAGAAGCGTAACTGCTAAAAGCCCGGCCAAAATTTTCTTTCCTTTCATAAAAAGGTCCTCCTTTCATTTTTAGACGGACATGCCTGCTGACGCAGACATCACCATATATGAAACTCAGATGCTCCGTGCTGCGCACTCCCGCATCTGTCGCCGGTATTCGTAGTCCGGGCTATCGCCCTGCTTACTCATACCGGCTTGCCCGTCCAATATCCATGACCCTGCGTGTGCCAGTGTGCCAGCACACTCCGGTTCATGGCTGCTGTCCGGGACTTTCATAATCGTAATTATAGCATAATAGACAAAAAAGTACAGAAACAAAGGGTGAAAAGGAGGTAAAATCAATAAAGTGGATAGAATATTCAAAAAAACATTGAAAAAAATCACCAAAAATAACGCCATAGGACAGTACACTAGGGGGTATCCTATGGCGTAATCTGGTGAAGAAGATCAGACCGGATTTGAAGATTGGAGTGTTATGGTCACTGTTTGTTCCTGATAAGAACCGCCCGTTGGAACCTGAAGAAGAAGTTCTACGGATTCGCCTGCTTTATAATACTGCAAAAGTTCCTGCAGAGCAGTGACGCCGGATATGGTCTGACCATCAAAGGTTGTGAGCACACTGCCGGGTCGGATTCCTGCAGCTTCTGCAGCGCTTCCGGAAGTAATTTTTGAGATGTAGATACCCTGTGGAATTTGATAAGCCGCCTGAATTTCGCTTGTAACATCAATCCCCTGAATACCGATCGTACCCTGTTCAGAAGCATCTACTTTTGTGCGTGTGGTCTGATTCATCAGACGCTCAATAATGTCAGATGCTCTGGAAGTAGGAATTGCGTATCCCATCCCCTCAATCTCAGTAGAGGACAATTTTGCGGAGTTGATGCCGATGACTTCACCCTTCATATTTAAGAGAGCGCCGCCGCTGTTGCCGGGGTTGATCGCTGCATCTGTCTGGATATAGGTAAGACTTTCGGATTCATTGCCAGTTTCGGAACTGATACTGCGGTTTAATGCACTTACAATGCCGGTAGTGACAGATTGTCCGTAACCCAGTGCGTTACCGATGGCAACGACCTGTTCCCCGACATTCATTTCATCAGAATCTCCGATTGTGGCGATTGCAATTTGATTCATGGTATCATCAGAGATGCTCTCAAGCGGAACGGCAATCACTGCCAGGTCATTTTCCGGATTGGTTCCTTTAGCAACTGCTTCATAAACCTGATTGTCGATAAAGGATGCAGAGAGTGTATCGGCATCTTCGATTACATGATAATTGGTTACGATCAGAAGCTCCGTATCGTTTTTCCCGATGATAATACCGGAACCGCAGCTTTCGGTTTTTTCCAGCTGCGGCTGCATGTATCCATAACCAAATCGACTGAAGTAATTTTGAACTTCCTGAACGGATTTATTGGTGATGGAAACAATGGAAGGCATTGCTGATTTTACGATGGAGGAAACATCCATGGAAGCGGAAGGGTTTGTAGTTTGCTCATTGGATATTGTAGTTGCCTTCAGCAGGTGACCGGAAGATTCGCTGTCTGAGGTTGATGAAGCAGCCAAACGGCTTTCGGTATAGCCGCTTAGTGTATTTACAGCCTGAAAAGCCCCTGCAGACACACTGCCGAATAACAGGGCGCTTAAAGTAAGAGTTCCTACTTTCTTTGCAAGGGGATGATTTCGTCTGCTCCGTCTGTTTTTTCTGGCTTTCCGTCCAGTCCTGTCTGTAGGTTCAACCGGGACATCCGGGAAAGTAAAATTGTTCTCACAATCGTGGTTGCTGGAATTAAAATCATAAAAATCTGACATGACACAGTCCTCCTGTTTTGCTTATTAATATAGGTAGATATTTTGATGTTGGGGTCAAAAGGTATTTTGACCCTGGTATCATATTTTTATAGTTCGGATAAATGATTTTTAAACACACTCTGGGAGAATCCCAAGTTTTTGTTGATAAGATGCGGGTTCTCTGTGCTGTATATAGTTTGAGTATAGAGAAAAATTGTGATGAAAATGTTGAAAAGTTGTGTTGAAAGTGGGGAGAGAATGTGAAAAAAATGTGTTTTTGAAAAAAGGAGCTGTTTGAACAGCTCCTTTCTAATAAAATGCATAATTTTTTGACAGTAATAAAATTATCGTTTAATTTTAATTTAAACGATACAATTATCTGTCCGGGTAAATGCAAAGTATACCAGTTGGGGAAAATCAGGAGGAGAGGATATGAAAAAATATGAAAAGCCCACAATTGAAATCGAACGTTTGTATACCATGAGGGAGAGTCAACGGCTACAGGCTGCGGAGCAGAATATGCTGTCATCTGAAAAAGAAATTTTGGAACAGTCTTTTTCCGTATCTGCAGTAAAGAGGTGCGATGCAGAACATAAACATGATGAAAAAAGATAGTTTAAAGATGGCAGTGATTATCTGTCTGCTGCTGTCGGTGATGCTTCTATTAGATAGATCAGATATTCAGAAAGAGCATGTGGAGGGCACATGGAGATTTCAGAATGTGGATGTTCCTCATGGATTCCCCCAGATGTTTCTTTATATGGACAACATTACTTTGTATGAGGACAATACCTTTATTCAGGTACGTGACGGAGAAGCTTTAGTGACGGGAACTTATTACAGGACGAAAAACTATATACGGTTCACATCTGTAAGAATCAATGGAATTCCAAATGGTAATACGTACAGATTCCGGTACCGCCTGAAAAACAAAGTTCTGATTTTGGAAAAGGACGGAGAAGATTTCATGTGCTTTGAAGAAAATGTCTGAATAGAAAAAAGTGAAAATGTGTGAAATGAATGCTAGATAGTGTGTTTTGATATGAAAAGTGATCAGATTCAAGAAAATTGAATTCGATCACTTTTTGTTTATGTATATTGAGCAAAAAATAAATAAAATAGTAAAGAATTGTAATTTGTAGATCCGAGATAAAGGGTATTGTAAAAAACAGAGGAGGAAAATCCCTGGCGAATTGCTGTATTTTAATTTTCCAACGAAGAGATTAAGGGGCTGGAGAATCATTCCTCCGCCTTGCAGGCTGAAAATCCATTCTGCGTCATTTCGCTGAAAGTGAACGAGACAGTACACTAGAAGGTGTGAGAAATGCGAATAACAGAACAAAATATTGGAGAGTTTTAAATGCGAGAGATGGTCCCCTGAGGCTGTGAATGAAAAACTGATACAATCATTTACGAGCAATCGGGGATCATTTTTGGTTTCATTTTTAAAAGATTTGGATTGAATGGAAATAGTTCAAAAGGAGCGTAATTTACATTTATAATGTCGTGATTGATGGAGAAACTAAATAGTATAAGAACTGGTTACGAGTTGATTTTTATTGCATAAAATTATATAATAAAACAAAATAATGCTATAGGAGGAAATTATATGGAACAGACTTTGGTAGTTGCAAAAGCATTTTACGATTTATTTTTAGAAAAACATAATGCAACAATGGATCAGATGAGAATGCACAAGTTGATGTATTTTGCACAGAGAGAGTCTCTGATGTATAATAAGGAGCCTCTTTTTGCCGGTGAGTTTGTTGGATGGAAATATGGTCCTGTATTACTGGAAGTTCGGAGTGAGTATTTGAAGGAGCGTCCGTTTAGTGATGTCATGGATAAAGTATGTGATGCAACGATGAAACTGGTAAAAGCAGTTTGTGAGAGATATGATAATGTATCATCTTGGAAATTAAGCACATTATCACATGGAGAAGTTTCGTGGAAACGTTCAAGAAGAGGCTTAGAGCCAGACGAAAATGGTTCTGTTAAATTAAAATTAAATGATATGAAAGTAGATGCAGCCCGCGAACTGGCTAAAAGAAAAAAATACGAGTCTATGGAGAACAACTAAGAAGCGAGGTGTATAGAAATAACTATTCAGGAACAAAAGGAATGGTTAAAGTCTCAATTTGAAATTGAGCCATTAATGATCAAAGAGAAGAATAAAACTCTTATAAAGGATTTCACAGGAAATAAATATGGAAAAAAGCTTGAGATATACTTAAAGGAGGCAGCAATAGATCAAGATAAAGCAGGAATCACAAAGGTTTATCTTGTAAATGATATTTCATCTGGAAAGATTGTTTTTTATTTTGCTTTGAATTGTGGCCTTCTTATTCGACCGTATGGGCAAAGCGATTTGCCAGAAGAGGAAGAAGAAATAGTTACAATGCTTATAGAGGCTTTAAATGGAAATGGTGATATATCTGTGGATGATATTCTGAGCTGGAGTGAAGAGCCGGTATCAGCTCGATTGTTAAAGATTGCAGAGGAAAGAAGAAATTATAAAGCAGATGTTCAAGCAGATATTGAACATACGCAGGAAGAAAAAAATGCGCTAAGGGTTTTAGAACAGTTTCCAGCTATAGAGCTAAGCCATTTTTGTAAAAATGCCGATTACAGATTATCTATGGAAATAGATATACCGTTAGGATTTTATGTATTTTGGGAAATGGTTGTACCGGAAGTATTAAAAATTGCGACGATGGTTGGTTGCCAATATATATATCTATTTGCTGCGGATAGTTCAGATAATGCGTATTATATTGTGCCCGATTATGATTTGAAATATGGCGATTTTGAAGATGAAATGGCCAAAGAGATTGATACATATGAATTGGTAGAATATTATAAAAATGAACTGAAGTTTCGCGAAGTGCAGAATATGACAATTGTTAAACCAGCTTATGACAATAAATGTTTTAGCCTTGTCCAATCAATTGGGATCTTGGAAAATAATCGTATATTGGCATGGGAAGAACATTCTGATGTTGCAGAGAATTAAAGATATTGTTGAATGATATGGATGAAATTTCCTCCATTTTTATAAAAATGTATCAGAAGAAGTGGTTTTGTATTCTGCATGATATGAAATCTTGCGTAATACGCCTTATGTGAAGAAAAAATTAAAAAATAATATGCTGAATTGAGAAACCGTTTGCTTTAGGTAGACGGTTTTTTTATGCTCAAATTTAGGGAAGATATCCCCATACATGTTTTCAAGCTTTTCCATCAGATCAGAAAATACTACAAAACCCTGAATGTATACGAAAAAATACAAAAATTCTGATTGACACACTTGACAAATTGTGTTAATGTAAAAAATGCACTATTATGGCAAGATATGCTTAGAAGTTTACCCAAATGGCTCTTTTTCAGACCTTTTTCCGGACTTCGAAGCATGAGTTATAATAAATATAAAAACACACAAGGGGTGAAACGTCAATGGAAAAAAACAGAATACGTCCCGTAGCCAGCGGAAAAAGTATGCGAATGAGTTACCAGAGACAAAAAGAAGTTTTGGAGATGCCCAACTTGATCGAAGTGCAGAAAGATTCCTATAACTGGTTTCTTAAGGAAGGTCTCAACGAGGTCTTCGATGACATTTCTCCAATTACTGATTACAGCGGAAAACTAAGTCTGGAATTCGTAGATTTTACTCTGTGCGAAGACGAAGTCAAATATTCCATCGAAGAGTGTAAACAACGTGATGCAACTTTTGCCGCACCGCTGAAGGTGAAGGTAAGACTGCATAATAAAGAAAAAGACGAAATCAGCGAACATGAAATATTCATGGGCGATCTTCCTTTGATGACAGCCACAGGTACCTTCGTAATCAACGGCGCAGAGCGTGTTATTGTAAGCCAGTTAGTACGTTCCCCTGGTATATATTATTCAATCACGCATGATAAAATCGGTAAAAAGCTGTATTCCAGTACAGTGATTCCAAATCGTGGTGCGTGGTTAGAGTACGAAACGGATTCCAATGACGTGTTCTACGTACGTGTGGACAGAACCAGAAAGGTACCGATTACCGTGCTGATTCGTGCTCTGGGCGTTGGATCAAATGCGGAAATCGTAGAACTCTTCGGAGAAGAACCAAAAATTCTGGCAAGTTTTGGAAAAGATACTTCCGAGAATTATCAGGAAGGTCTGCTTGAATTATACAAAAAAATCCGTCCTGGCGAGCCGTTGGCAGTTGAGAGTGCAGAGAGTCTGATTAACGCGATGTTTTTCGATGCGCGCCGTTATGACCTGGCAAAAGTAGGACGCTATAAATTTAATAAGAAACTGGCTCTCAGAAACCGTATCCGCAATCATGTATTGGCTGAGACGGTAGTGAATCCTTCTACCGGTGAGATTATTGCCGAGGAAGGGACCAAGGTGACGAAAGAACTGGCGGATGAGATCCAGTACGCAGCAGTACCATACGTATGGATTCAGACAGAGGAAAGAAAAGTGAAAGTTCTTTCCAATCTGATGGTAGATATTACCCGCTTTGTGGATGTGGATCCGGCCGACCTGCATGTGACGGAGGAAGTTTATTATCCGGAACTGGAAAAGATTTTGAATGCGTATACGGATCTGGACGATATCAAGGATGCAATCCGCCGTGAGATCCATAATCTGATTCCGAAACATATTACGAAAGAAGATATTTTTGCTTCTATTAATTATAATATGCATCTGGAGTACGGTCTGGGAAATGATGACGATATTGACCACCTGGGAAATCGTCGTATCCGTGCGGTAGGTGAGTTGCTGCAGAACCAGTACCGTATCGGTCTTTCCAGATTGGAGCGTGTGGTTCGTGAACGTATGACAACGCAGGACATTGACGGTGTTTCACCGCAGTCCCTGATTAATATTAAGCCGGTAACTGCGGCAGTGAAGGAGTTCTTCGGATCTTCCCAGTTGTCTCAGTTCATGGATCAGAACAACCCCCTTGGTGAGCTGACCCATAAGAGACGTCTCTCTGCATTGGGACCTGGCGGTCTGTCCAGAGACCGTGCCGGATTCGAGGTTCGAGATGTACATTACTCTCATTACGGAAGAATGTGTCCGATTGAGACTCCTGAGGGACCGAACATCGGTCTGATTAACTCTCTGGCATCTTATGCAAGAATCAATCAGTATGGATTTGTAGAGGCGCCATACCGAAAAATTGATAAAACAGATCCGAAGAATCCACGTGTCACAGATGAGGTAGTTTATATGACTGCCGATGAGGAAGACAATTACCATGTGGCGCAGGCGAATGAGCCGTTGGATGAAAACGGCTACTTTATCCATAAGAATGTATCCGGACGTTACCGTGATGAGACACAGGAATACGAGCGTAATACCTTTGAATACATGGACGTATCTCCGAAGATGGTGTTCTCCGTAGCTACTGCATTGATTCCCTTCCTTCAGAATGACGATGCCAACCGTGCGCTGATGGGATCCAACATGCAGCGTCAGGCTGTGCCGCTTCTGACAACGGATGCTCCGGCTGTCGGTACCGGTATGGAAGTAAAGGCGGCAGTAGACTCCGGTGTCTGTGTGGTAGCGAAAAAAGCAGGTACGATTTCCTATTCTGCTTCCAATGAGATCCGTATGAACAATGATGACGGAACAAAGGACGTTTATCATCTGACAAAATTTATGAGAAGTAACCAGAGTAACTGTTACAATCAGAGACCGATCGTCTTCAAGGGCGAGCATGTGGAAAAAGGACAGGTCATTGCAGACGGTCCGTCTACTTCCAACGGGGAACTGGCGCTGGGTAAGAATCCTCTGATCGGATTCATGACCTGGGAAGGCTACAATTACGAGGATGCCGTTCTGTTAAGTGAAAGACTGGTAATGGACGATGTATATACATCTGTTCATATTGAAGAATATGAGGCAGAAGCCCGTGACACCAAGTTGGGACCGGAAGAGATCACAAAAGACGTTCCGGGCGTTGGTGACGAGGCGCTGAAAGATCTGGATGAGCGCGGAATCATCCGCATCGGTGCGGAGGTTCGTGCCGGTGATATTCTGGTTGGTAAGGTAACGCCGAAAGGGGAAACTGAGCTTACCGCTGAAGAGAGACTGCTTCGGGCAATCTTCGGTGAGAAGGCGAGAGAGGTACGTGATACTTCTCTGAAAGTACCTCATGGTGAATACGGTATCGTAGTGGATGCCAAAGTATTTACCAGGGATAACGGTGATGAACTGTCACCGGGCGTAAACCAGGCAGTCCGTATCTATATTGCTCAGAAGAGAAAAATCTCTGTTGGTGATAAGATGGCCGGCCGTCATGGGAACAAGGGTGTCGTTTCCCGTGTGCTTCCTGTGGAAGATATGCCGTTTCTGCCAAATGGCCGTCCGCTGGATATCGTGCTGAATCCTCTGGGTGTGCCGTCCCGTATGAACATCGGACAGGTGTTGGAGATCCATCTTTCTCTGGCAGCAAAGGCGTTGGGATTCAATATCGCAACTCCGGTATTCGATGGAGCGAACGAAGAGGATATCATGGATACCCTGGATCTGGCAAATGATTATGTGAATTTAAGCTGGGAAGAGTTCTCAGAGAAACATAAAGAAGAACTGCTCCCGGAAGTATATGAATATCTGTATGAGAACAGAGCACATCGTGAGTTATGGAAAGGTGTTCCGCTGTCCCGTGACGGTAAGGTAAGACTGCGTGACGGACGTACCGGTGAGTATTTTGACGGTGCAGTAACCATCGGACACATGCATTATCTGAAACTGCATCACTTGGTTGACGATAAGATCCATGCACGTTCTACCGGTCCTTACTCTCTGGTAACACAGCAGCCGCTGGGCGGTAAAGCGCAGTTCGGCGGACAGCGTTTCGGAGAGATGGAGGTTTGGGCATTGGAGGCATACGGTGCATCTTACACACTGCAGGAGATCCTGACAGTAAAATCCGATGATGTTGTCGGACGTGTGAAGACTTACGAAGCAATTATCAAAGGTGAGAATATTCCTGAGCCTGGTATTCCGGAGTCCTTCAAGGTACTCTTAAAAGAACTGCAGTCCCTGGGACTGGATGTGAGAGTTCTGAACGAAGATCACACAGAGGTAGAAATCATGGAATCCGTGGATTACGGCGAGACCGATATGCGTTCCATCATTGAGGGTGACCGTTACTCCAACCGGGAAGAGGAAGACTTCGGCGCATATGGTTATGGCAAAAAAGAGATCAGCGGAGACGAGATGGTTGACGTCGAAGAAGATGCAGATGAAGAAGAGGATGATTTCTTAGAATTTGATGAGGAACTGGGCGACGAGGAATAAAGTAAGGCATAATCGCGGCTGTCAGGTCGGGCAGCCGTGCACTTCCAAAGCGAGGAAAGGGGTAATCAAATGCCAGAAACAGTAAATAAAGAAACCTATCAACCGATGACATTCGATGCGATCAAGATTGGTCTGGCTTCTCCGGAGAAAATCCGTGAGTGGTCCCATGGTGAGGTGAAGAAACCGGAAACCATCAATTACAGAACGCTGAAACCGGAAAAGGACGGTCTGTTCTGTGAGCGTATCTTCGGACCAAGCAAGGACTGGGAGTGTCACTGCGGTAAATATAAAAAAATCCGTTACAAAGGTGTAGTCTGCGACCGATGCGGTGTTGAGGTAACAAAATCCAGCGTCCGTCGTGAGCGTATGGGACATATCGAGCTTGCAGCTCCGGTATCCCATATCTGGTATTTTAAAGGAATTCCGTCCCGTATGGGACTGATTCTGGATCTTTCTCCAAGAACTCTGGAGAAAGTACTGTATTTTGCAAATTATATCGTACTGGACGGCGGTGATACCAGACTGCAGTACAAGCAGGTATTGACTGAGAAAGAATATCAGGATGCAAGAGAAGAGTACGGCAAAGGATTCCGTGTGGGAATGGGCGCCGAGTCTATTAAAGAATTGTTGGAAGCAATTGATCTGGAGAAGGAATCCGAGGAGCTGAAAAGAGGCTTAAAGGAATCTACAGGGCAGAAGCGTGCACGTATCATCAAACGTCTGGAAGTTGTAGAGGCATTCCGCGAGTCCGGAAACCGTCCGGAATGGATGATTATGGATGCAATCCCGGTAATTCCGCCGGATCTTCGTCCGATGGTACAGTTGGACGGCGGCCGTTTTGCCACCTCCGATCTGAATGACCTGTACCGGAGAATTATCAACCGTAATAACCGTCTGAAAAGACTGCTGGAGCTGGGTGCTCCGGATATTATTGTCCGCAATGAGAAACGTATGCTTCAGGAAGCGGTCGACGCTCTGATCGACAACGGACGCCGTGGTCGTCCGGTAACCGGACCTGGAAACCGTGCGCTGAAGTCGCTGTCTGATATGCTGAAAGGTAAATCCGGACGTTTCCGTCAGAACCTGCTGGGTAAGCGTGTTGACTACTCCGGACGTTCTGTTATCGTCGTGGGACCGGAACTTAAGATTTATCAGTGCGGTCTGCCGAAAGAGATGGCAATCGAGCTGTTTAAACCATTTGTTATGAAGGAACTGGTATCTAACGGTACCGCTCACAATATCAAGAATGCAAAGAAGATGGTGGAGAAGCTGGAAACAGCCGTATGGGATGTACTGGAAGATGTAATCAAAGAACATCCGGTTATGCTGAACCGTGCCCCCACACTGCATCGTCTGGGTATCCAGGCATTTGAACCGATTCTGGTAGAAGGTAAGGCAATCAAACTGCATCCGTTGGTATGTACCGCATTCAATGCCGATTTCGACGGTGACCAGATGGCTGTCCATCTTCCGCTGTCTGTAGAGGCACAGGCAGAGTGCAGATTCCTTTTGCTTTCTCCGAACAACCTGCTGAAGCCATCCGATGGTGGTCCTGTGGCTGTTCCTTCTCAGGATATGGTACTTGGTATCTATTACCTGACGCAGGAAAGACCAGGAGAAAAAGGCGAGGGTATGTTCTTCAAGAGCATCAATGAAGCGATTCTGGCATATGAGAACGGTTATCTGACCCTTCAGACGCGGATTACCGTGCGACGTGAAGGGGAAGATGTACAGGGAAATCCGATTCAGGCAAATGTAAGCTCCACATTGGGCCGTTTCCTGTTTAATGAGATTCTTCCTCAGGATCTGGGCTTTGTGAACCGTACCGTTCCGGGCAATGAGCTGCTTCTGGAAGTAGACTTCCTGGTTGCCAAGAAACAGCTGAAACAGATTCTGGAGAAAGTCATCAACACCCACGGCGCTACCAAGACCGCAGAGGTGTTGGATGATATCAAGGCGACCGGATATAAATATTCCACAAGAGCGGCGATGACCGTATCCATTTCCGATATGACCGTACCTCCGCAGAAGCCGGAGATGATCGCCAAGGCTCAGGAGACGGTGGACAGAATTACAAAGAACTACAAACGTGGTTTGATTACAGACGAGGAGCGTTACAAAGAAGTTGTAGAGACCTGGAAAGAGACTGATGATGAACTGACAAAGGCTCTGCTGAACGGTCTTGATAAATATAATAATATCTTCATGATGGCTGACTCCGGAGCCCGTGGTTCTGATAAGCAGATCAAACAGCTTGCAGGTATGCGTGGATTGATGGCTGATACAACCGGTCACACCATTGAGCTGCCGATCAAGTCAAACTTCCGTGAAGGTCTGGACGTACTGGAATACTTTATGTCTGCACATGGTGCTCGTAAAGGTATGTCCGATACAGCGCTGCGTACAGCCGATTCCGGTTACCTGACAAGACGTATGGTTGACGTATCTCAGGATCTGATTATCCGCGAGGTAGACTGCTGTGAAGGCAAGGATATCATTCCGGGTATGTATGTGGAAGAGTTCGCAGACGGAAAAGAAGAGATCGAGAGCCTTCAGGAACGTATTACAGGTCGTTTCTCCTGTGAGACGATTAAAGATAAAGATGGTAATGTCATTGTAAAAGCCAACCACATGATCACGCCGAAGCGCGCGGCACGTGTTATGAGCGAAGGTGTGGATGAGAACGGTCAGCCGTTTACAAAGGTTAAGATCCGTACCATTCTGACCTGTAAGTCTCATATCGGTATCTGTGCGAAATGTTACGGCGCCAACATGGCAAGCGGTGAAGTCGTACAGGTCGGTGAATCTGTAGGTATTATTGCTGCTCAGTCGATCGGTGAGCCTGGTACACAGTTGACCATGCGTACGTTCCACAGCGGCGGTGTTGCCGGCGGAGATATCACACAGGGTCTTCCCCGTGTCGAGGAGCTTTTTGAGGCAAGAAAGCCGAAAGGACTTGCCATTATCACGGAAATTAAAGGCGTTGCGAACATCAAGGATACCAAGAAAAAGCGTGAAGTTACTGTAACAGACAACGAGGAAGGGGTATCCAAGACTTATCTGATTCCGTATGGTTCCAGAATTAAGGTTCAGGAAGGTCAGGTACTGGAAGCCGGTGATGAACTGACGGAAGGTAGCGTAAACCCGCACGATATCTTAAGAATCAAAGGTGTACGTGACGTACAGGATTATATGCTTCGCGAGGTACAGCGTGTATACCGTCTGCAGGGTGTTGAGATCAGTGATAAGCATATCGAGGTGATTGTACGTCAGATGCTGAAGAAAGTTCGTATCGAAGAAAACGGAGATACGGAGTTCCTGCCTGGAACACTGGTAAATGTTCTGGACTATGAAGAAGTGAATGAGAAGATGGTGGAAGAGGGAAAGGAGCCTGCACAAGGACAGCAGGTAATGCTCGGTATCACGAAGGCTTCTCTTGCTACGGATTCCTTCCTGTCAGCAGCATCCTTCCAGGAGACGACCAAGGTTCTGACAGAAGCTGCAATCAAAGGTAAAATCGATAATCTGATTGGTCTGAAAGAGAACGTTCTGATCGGTAAACTGATTCCTGCCGGAACAGGTATGAAATGTTATGGTAATGTAAAACTGGACACTGATATGTTCATGGAAGAAGAACTGATGCTGGATGAGGAAGAGTTGGAGGTTGAAGAAGAACCAAACAGCGAAGAAACTGCTGAAACAGCGGATGCGCCAGAGGTTGAAGCGGTTACGGAAGCTGAAGCAGAGGCGGATTTCAAAGAGACTGAGGAAGAAGTTGCGGTACTTGAAGAAGAGTAATTTATCCTCATCGAATCAATAGACAAAAGTAAGGAGACGAATGTTGTGTATTGCGACAATCGTCTCCTTATTTCTTTCATAGAGTCATAGGCGATTGCGAAACGCTTCGGGAGTCAGTTTAGCATTCGTTCTCACTCCGACATCCGTACAAAATATAGAAAAATGTTCGCCTGCATCGTACATTTTTCTATATTTTGTTCGTCTGTAGTCGCAATCACGAATTTCTAAACTGACTCCCGAAGCGTTTCACAATCGCCCGTTCATAGAGTCATCGGGAATCCATGTTGATTTTAGCATTATGATAGATTAGAATAAAAAAGAGGCAAGGTACTATGAGCCATTATAGAAAATGGGATCGTATAATGAAGGAAAGGGATTTTTATGCAGTTGTTATTAAAAGATAAACCGCTTTTGGAAGTGAATGACAATGGAACATGTACAGTTTTGAACTTTGAATGTCTTCCGTTCTCTTTGCGAAAGGAGCATATCACATTTGTTGAATTTATGGAATGGGCTTCCAATCGTACACTTTCGATTGGAAGAAGTTATGCGAAAGAGATTCTGAATTCCATGAGACTTCCGCAAAGTAATCGGTATGCGGTATGTAAGGCCTGCCGGGGATTAAGTCTGGAAGATGCCTATTGGATTCGACAGAATGGTGATGACAAAACCTGGAAGGAGGTCAATCTTTTTCAGAATCCATTGTCCTTATATATAACTGAAATTTCTCTTTCGGGCCGCAGTATTCATTATCAGGTGAATGTAAAGTCGAAAGAGATTCATACGCCGGAACTCACGACTTTGGGGGCAAGTGCAAAAGCCTGGATTCGCCAGAGAGACGGTCTCTATCTTCATAAAGTGGGGAAATATGAGCTTGCTGCAGATGAGATATTGGATGTGCTTGGAATTGCTCATGTTCATTATAAGAAATCAACCGATGCAGAGATAGAACAATACGTATCCGAGGAAAGAAAGCAGTGGATAGAAGGTGTCGGTGAGTGTATTGTAAATGCAAAATTGTTCACTTCGGAGGATACGGCATTGGTAACTTTTGAGGAATTTCGGATTTTTTGTGAAGACTATGGGATGAATCCGTACGAAGAGGCGATGAACATAGACCGTGACTTTTATCTGAAGATGCAGATTGCAGATTATATTTTGAACAATTCTGACAGGCACCAGCAGAATTGGGGATTTTTTATGGAAAATGAAACGGGAAAAATTACAGGTTTCTGTCCTCTTTTTGACCATGATCATGCATTTTCCGACTATCCTGCCGTATTGTCTCAGACGACATCCGAGATGATGACATTGTTTGAAGCAGCAGCGGCTGCACAGAGAGAACTTTGTTTGAATCTGGAGGGTTTATCCGGGATGCAGTGTCCGGATTCTCTGACGGAGAAGCAGTGGGAAAAGCTGCTGGAAAGAAAAGATAAATTGGAACGTATATAGGAGAAAAGACAGAGATGGGAATGGAACGCTTATGTGAAGATCAATTGATCTGCAAGGCATTGGAGTATATAAAGAAGGATGATGAGAGAACCCTGTGTGAGTTGGTGGAGATGTGTCAGATTCCGGCGCCCTCTTATATGGAAAAGAAAAAAGCGGACTACGTCCTGAATAAATTTCAGGAAATAGGGCTTTCGAATGTCCATATGGATGAAATCTGGAATGTTTTTGGAACGATTAAGGGTTCCGGGGACGGTCCCAGAGTGATGCTTGCAGCTCATACAGATACGGTATTTCCGATAGAGACAGATGTAACAGTAAAAAAAGAAGACAATCGATATGTTTGTCCGGGTATCAATGATGATACCCGTGCCGTGGCAGAGTTATTTACCATAGCCCGGGCGATGATGGAGACAGGCTTACGCGGAGAAGGTGATATCGTATTTTGTGCAAATGTCTGCGAGGAAGGTCTGGGGGATTTAAAAGGTGTAAAGCGCATTTTCGGGAGTACAGAGCATTACGATGGCTTTGTCTCTATCGACAATCCCTGTACTGGGGGGATTATCTACACAGCCACTGGCAGTATCCGTTATAAGGTGACATTTCGGGGACATGGAGGTCACAGCTTTTCGGATTTCGGTCTTCCGAATCCGATTCATGCACTTGGCAGAGCAATCGGAAAGATTGCAGAATTTCAGATCCCTGAGCTCCCCAAGACAACATTTAATGTGGGGGTTATCGAAGGCGGTACTTCAGTGAATACGATTGCGGCAGAAGCTTCCATGTTGGTGGATATCCGTTCCGACAGTGAAGCTGAATTGGAGCGGCTGTCAGGAGAACTGCAGGAAGTTGTGAAGGAAGCAGCCGATGCAGAAAATGCACGGTGGAAAAGGGAAGAGAAGGTAAGTGTTGAAATTCAGACAATCGGAAGACGTCCGGCAGGGACGCAGAGTCAGGATTGTAAGATCGTTCGGGCAGCATGGGATGCAGCCTGTGTGTTGGGAATCAAACCGGAACTGAGAGATGAATCCAGTACGGATGCCAATATTCCCATCCGTATGGGAATTCCGGCGATTGCTGTGGGAAGAGGCGGAAAAGAGGGGGGAATCCATACGGTTCATGAATGGTTTGAGCCGGCAGATGCCTGGCTTGGTCCCCAGAGGGATCTGCTCCTGATGCTGGCACTGTCGGGCTATGAGGGATTCCGGGAATATCAGTTGTAGTTGTCTGTCATGTCATCTTCTTTTTGCCGCCCATGGCGATCCAGCTGAACATGCGGGTCAGGAGAATACCGATAAGGGCTCCAAAACTGTCGATGCCCACATCCTTGACTGAGGGGCCGCGCCCGGCAACAAAGGACTGGTGATATTCGTCTCCCGCGGCAAGTAAGACACAGGCAGCGCCTGCCGTAAGCATTAACAGGAATCCCCGGAGCCCATAGACATAGAGCGGAAGTGCAATCGTAATCGCCAGAACACAGTATTCCGTCATGTGTCCTGCCTTGCGGACATAATAATGACAGGCTTCTACTTTTTGTTTTTGTTCCGCTTCACTCCAATTAGCATCCAGGAGCTTGTCTGCAATGTGAATCACATGTTCCGTGACCTTTAAACTGAGAGAAGCAGATTCAACACCTGGCTGTGCAGAAAAGCTGAAGATCAGGTAGATCATGCACAAAGCGGGTAAAAATGAAAAGGGCTTAAAGAATGCAATTAAAAAACGTTTCATATATTTATTGATACCTCCGTATTGCATTCTACAGTATCACGTTTTGCGGAAAATGTCCAGAGGTGTTGCGTTTTGGGAAAGGCTTTAGTATACTGGGAGGAGAATGATGGTACAGGCGATTGGAAAACGCTTCGGGAGTCAGTTTAGCATTCGTTCTCACTCCGACATCCGTACAAAATATAGAAAAATGTTCGCCTGCATCGTACATTTTTCTATATTTTGTTCGTCTGTAGTCGCAATCACGAATTTCTAAACTGATTCCCGAAGCATTTTCCAATCGCCTCAATGATAATATGGTAGGAAAGGATTGATATTACATGAGTTATGCAGATCAGTTATTTATAAAAATGTGTCAGGATATTATAGAAAATGGTGTCAGTACGGAGGGAGAAAAGGTTCGTCCAAAGTGGGAGGATGGTTCTTCGGCCTATACGATCAAGCGTTTTGGTGTTGTCAACCGATATGATTTGTCAAAGGAATTTCCGGCGATTACGTTGAGAAGAACGGCATTGAAGAGTGCGATGGATGAAATTTTGTGGATCTGGCAGAAAAAGTCCAACAATATTCATGACCTGAATTCCCACGTATGGGATGAGTGGGCGGATGAAAATGGTTCCATCGGTAAGGCGTATGGTTATCAGATGGGAGTAAAGCACCAGTATAAAGAGGGGATGATGGATCAGGTAGACCGTGTACTTTATGACTTAAAGAACAACCCTTACAGCCGCAGAATTATGACCAATATCTACGTCCACCAGGACCTGCATGAGATGGCGTTATACCCCTGCGCTTACTCCATGACCTTTAATGTGACAAAAGAAAAGGACAGTGAGAAACTAACCTTGAATGCTGTACTGAATCAGCGTTCTCAGGACATTCTGACGGCGAATAACTGGAATGTATGTCAGTATGCCCTGCTTTTGATGATGTTTGCCCAGGTCAGTGATATGAAGGCAGGAGAGCTGCTTCATGTAATTGCCGATGCCCATATCTATGACCGTCACATACCAGTTGTCAAAGAATTGATTGCCCGACCGACCTATGACGCACCTGTTGTGAAATTAAATCCGGAAGTCAAAGATTTCTACGCATTTACCACAGAGGATCTTATTGTGGAAAATTATGTGACCGGTCCGCAGGTGAAAAATATACCGGTTGCGGTCTGATAAGCTTTTTTGCCTAATAAGAAGAAAAGAGGTACACAGTATGAATGCGATTGTTGCAGCAGATAAGAACTGGGGAATTGGTTATAAGAACAAACTGTTGATCAGCATCCCATCTGATATGAAGTTTTTCCGGCAGACCACGATGAACCATGTGGTAGTCATGGGAAGAAAAACGCTGGAGAGTTTTCCTAATGGTCTTCCCTTGGCAAAAAGAACCAATATTGTTCTTACCAGAGATCAGGACTATAAGGTGAAGGGGGCAATTCTGGTTCATTCAGAAGAAGAATTATTGGAGGAACTTAAGAAATATGAAGAGGATGATATCTTCGTAATCGGCGGAGGAAGCGTGTATGAGATGATGCTTCCTTACTGTAACACGATCTATGTGACGAAAATTGATTTTGCCTATCAGGCGGATACGTATTTTCCCAATCTGGACGAGATGCCTGAATGGGAGATGACGGAAGAAAGCGAAGAACAGACCTGTTTTGATATTGAGTTTGCATTTACAAAATATGAGAGGCAAGGCTGAATTTCCTGTAGATAAGCGGTGCTCTTGAAGGGGCACCGCTTATCTGTGTTCAGCGTGCTGTCAAAGTATTCGGAAGGTTAAAGGTCAGCGCTTTTTTTTGCAGACAGGATTTTCGATCAAAGTGGCAACAATGAATTCGTGGTTGTGTCCGTCAGCGGTGGTTGTGTAGCCTTTTACCAGATGGACATGACGTCCGTCTCCCACATCCACAGCTTTTTCCGAAGTGCCGCAGAATTCATGCTTATGTCCATTACAGCTATCCGTAGTAAATTTCACTTCGTGGACATGGCTGTCTTCGCACGGGATCGCATCACCGGAAACGGTGGCAAATCTATGATTATGGGCATATTCACAGCATCCGGAAATTCTTGTACTGCCAAGAATTTCATGATTGTGTTGCTTCGGGTAACAAGGTTTTCTTTCATTGTCATTACTCATAATAAGGTCTTCCTTTCAATCTTTTATATGATGTTCTACAATAATATATTATGCGGAAATTTTGAAAATGAGATAAAAATATGACGGATTTTGTTGTGACATGATGTCGGGCTTTTTTGAAAAGTACTATCATTTTTCTGACAATTTTGCTATAATGAATGAAAAGTGATTCTTTAGATGTTACGGGAAAAGTGATACAAAGGAGGAAGGTTATGGATCAAGGGTTATATGAAGAAGCATTACACTCTGAGGTGTTATCGGGGAAGCTTGTGGATACTTTGAAGGAAGGATTAAGTTACAGCAGCATTTCATTTATCAATGATACGATTGATGTGTTGAAGACTATCCGGAAAAGGATCGAACGGGGGGATACGATCCTTCTGGAGGAGAGCGGCGGCAGGCTGAATGCAAAGTCTTTCCAGGAGTTTGTAAAGGAGAATTTTTCTGCTTACATCAGCAGTGAAGTTTTTACAGTGGAAGGACGCCCGGGGAAAGAGAAGGTGTACTTTCGTCTGGAAGCCTGTGAAGGCGGATATAGCCTGATTTTAAATAAGGATGGAAAGGCAAAGACATATGAATGGATTTCCAGTCTCAGTGAGAAATTTTCTCTGGTTTATATGATTTCCACAGGAATCGTGTATGTGAAGGATGTGCGCAAGGGCGTGTATTCTCCATTTATCTCTGAACATGGAAGGTATTGTCGTTATGATAAAGAACTGGGAAAGATACTGGAAGTTTAAGGTGGTTTGGAATGTGTCTGAAAACTGCAGGAATGAATTTTCTGATATGCTTTGGCAGGCGCTATTGGTATAAAAAAATGTAGCAATCCGCAGGAAAACATGATAATATAGTAAGATAGCATGAAATGCGGAGCAATCCGTGTATCATAGGGGTCAAAATACCTTTTGACCCCAACATCATAGTAGAAAACTGCAGGAACTAATAAGCGTATCAAAAGAATAATCAGATAAGAGGTGCAGGGAACGTGTTGGAAGTAACAAAAGAACAGAAGAAGAGTCTTTTAGGGCAGATTATCCGGTTTGGATTTGTGGGAGGCTCTTCCTTTTTGATTGACTATGGGATTATGATTTTGCTGACAGAGTTGTTCGGGGTGAATTATCTGCTGTCTTGTGGTATCTCTTTTTCCGTATCCGTTATTTATAATTATGTGATGAGTATTCTGTGGGTATTCGAGGTGGACAAGGAAAAGAGTGGTGTCCTGAATTTTATGATTTTTCTGGTGCTGAGTCTCGGTGGATTGGGAATCAATCAGTTGATTATGTGGGGACTGGTGGACAAAGCAGGTATTTTCTATATGTTCAGTAAAATATTGGCGACTGCCGTGGTTATGGTATATAACTTCATAACACGAAAAATTTTTCTGGAAAAGAAATAAGAAAACAAATTGCAAGAAAAATAAAAGACGAAGTGGAGGATTTCAGGAAATGGAAGAAAAGAAAATTCCATACAAAATTTATCTGGAAGAGGATGAGATGCCGAAACAGTGGTATAATGTGCGGGCGCATATGAAAAATAAACCGGCGCCTCTTCTGAATCCGGGGACATTGCAACCCATGACAGCGGAGGAACTGGGACATGTGTTTTGTGATGAGTTGGTAAAACAGGAGCTGGATGATCAGAACCCATGGATTGATATTCCCCAGGAGATTCAGGAATTTTATAAGATGTACCGTCCGTCACCGTTAGTACGTGCATATTGTCTGGAGAAAAAGCTGGGCACACCGGCAAAGATTTACTACAAATTCGAAGGAAATAATACCAGTGGAAGCCATAAGCTGAATTCAGCAATTGCACAGGCGTATTATGCAAAACAGCAGGGATTGAAGGGGGTTACCACGGAGACCGGTGCAGGTCAGTGGGGGACAGCGCTGTCTATGGCATGTTCTTACTTTGATCTGGATTGTAAGGTATATATGGTAAAGGTTTCCTATGAGCAGAAACCATTCCGCCGTGAGGTGATGCGTACCTATGGTGCCAGTGTAACACCGTCTCCGTCAGAGACTACCAATGTGGGAAGAAAGATTCTGGCAGAACATCCGGGAACCACCGGAAGTCTTGGATGTGCAATCTCCGAAGCGGTAGAAGCTGCTACCAGCCAGGAGGGTTACCGTTATGTATTGGGAAGTGTATTGAATCAGGTACTTCTGCATCAATCGGTGATTGGTTTGGAGTCTAAGGCAGCTATGGAGAAGTATGGCATTAAGCCGGATGTGATTATCGGATGTGCCGGCGGCGGTTCCAACCTGGGCGGACTGATTTCTCCGTTTATGGGCGAGAAACTGCGGGGAGAGGCAGATTATCATTTTATCGCTGTGGAGCCGGCATCCTGTCCAAGTTTTACCAGAGGAAAATATGCTTATGATTTCTGTGATACAGGAAAGGTTTGCCCGCTGGCTAAGATGTATACACTGGGATGTGATTTTATCCCATCAGCGAACCATGCAGGAGGACTGCGGTATCATGGTATGAGTTCTACACTGTCCCAGTTGTATGATGATGGGTTGATGGAAGCTCGTTCTGTTGAGCAGACCTCTGTATTCCAGGCGGCAGAAGAATTTGCACGTGTAGAGGGGATCCTGCCGGCACCGGAGAGCAGCCATGCAATTCGTGTTGCCATTGATGAGGCATTGAAGTGCAAAGAAACCGGTGAAGAAAAGACAATTCTGTTTGGTCTTACCGGAACAGGCTATTTTGATATGGTGGCATATGAGAAGTTCCACAATGGTGAGATGAATGATTATATTCCGACGGATGAAGAATTAGCAGCAGGATTTGCAGGTCTGCCAAAAACGGAATAATAGGATACGGAAAAGAAAAAAGCTTTTGCGGAGTCTGAAACTGGACTTCGTAAAAGCTTTTTTGGTTATACGGCAGGTTTATCGGTTTCGTGCTTTTTCAAGGTGTTCATTTCCATGAGCACGAATAGGATGGACAGAGCGGCAGCCATAAAATCTGCAATCGGCGCGGAGTACATGACTCCGTCAATTCCCATAATCAGGGGAAGAATAATCAGCAGCGGAAGCAGGAAGATAATCTGCCGTGTCAGGGACAGAAAGATGCCCCGGACTGGTTTGCCGATAGAAGTAAAGAAATTGGCTGCCAGCGGCTGCAGGAAATTGACAAAGGTGAAGAACAGGTAGATACGGAAATACTGTTCTGCAAAGTGGTAATATTCTTCGGTTCCGCTTCCGAAGATCTGGATAATCTGCCGTGGAAATGCCTGAAAACAGACAAAAGCCAGAACAGAGATAATCAGACAGATGATAGATGCTTTGCGGAAACTTTCCCGGACACGTCTGTATTTTCCTGCTCCGTAATTAAAGCTGACCAGGGGTTGCAGTCCCTGAGAGGTTCCGATGACCAGAGAGAAGAAAATCATACCTACCTTAGATATGATCCCGGCACAGGCAAGGGGAACTTCACTGCCATAGACAGAGTTTCGTCCATAATAGGTCAACGTGTTATTCATTACAATCTGTACGACCATCATAGCCACCTGATTCAGACATGGAGTCATACCCAGAGAAAGAATCTTCAGCCAGTAGGAAAAATCAGGCCGCAGATCGGAAAAAGACAGCTTCACAGTTTTGAAGTGTGTCAGATATGCAATTACCATGACCGCAGATATAATCTGGCCGATTACGGTAGCATAGGCGGCACCCTGGATACCGAGCTGAAAGCCGAAGATAAACAACGGATCCAGAATCGTATTGATAATTGCTCCCGTAAGGGTGCAGAGCATGGAAAAACGGGGACTTCCATCTGCACGGATCAGATGGGAGCCGGCCGTGGTCAGAATCAGGAAGGGGAAGCCCCAGGAGGTGATTCCCGTGTAGGAAAGCGCATAATCCAGAATATCTGATGTGGCACCAAAGGCGTGCATCATAGGTTCCAGAAAAAGCTGTGTGATGAGGCAGAGCAGGATACCAAGAGAGAGCATCATGTTGACAACATTGCCGACACAGGTTTTGGCTCTCTTTTCCTCGCCTGCACCCATAGCCAGATTAAAATTAGCAGCACCGCCGATTCCGCACAGAAGGGAGATGGCAGTACAGATGATCGTGAGGGGAAAAGCCACGTTGGTTGCGGCATTTCCAAGCATACCGACACTTCGGCCGATAAAAAATTGATCGACGATATTGTAAAGTGCACTGACCAGCATGGCAATGATGCTGGGAATTGCGAATTTTGCCAGTAGGGAATTGATCGGTTCCGTACCCAGCGGGTTGTTCTTTTGGATTTCTGTGTTCATAATTCCTCCTTGTTCAAGGCGTGTCTGAGAATTACTGGAATAGGTGTTCAGACACGTTACCGTATCTATTTTAGTCTGTCTTTTGAACGTAGTCAATCCGATAATAGAGGAAATTCCTCACAAATTGGAACCCAGATCTTGTAGAAAGCAATTTTGAGATAGGTTTTGATGCTTTATGAATAAGCGTCTTCTGAATCATTATGAAATATGGTATAATGAGCGAAAAGTTAGTTGGGAGGTTTAGAGTCGTTGGGGAGAGTAGAAGGGAGGAAACGTGTTGCTGGAGATTTGTATGAGAGAAAATTTTGTGCCGAGGGCGGTGGTATTTGACATGGACGGTCTGATGTTTGACAGTGAGCGGGAGGTGCAATATGCATGGGATGTGACGGGGGAAGAGATGGGGTATGGGAAATTAGGGCACAATATCTATCATACCTTAGGCTTAAATAAACGTGCGCGGGAGGCCTATTTTAAGGAGAAATATGGACAGGATTTTCCCTATGAGGAGTTCCAGGAGCGCTACCGCAGTGTGGTGTATGAACATACAAAGCAACAGGGAAGCCGTGCTAAACCGGGGCTGTATGAATTGTTGGAATCGCTTGCGAAGAGAGGAATTCCTATGGCGGTTGCTACTTCTTCCAGTCCTGAGCACGCAGCTTTGTATCTGGAGGATGGAAAGATCAGCGGTTATTTCCAGACGGTTGTGACTGGAAACATGGTGACGAAGGCAAAACCGGATCCCCAGATTTACCAGATTGCCTGTGAGAAACTTGGGGTGAAACCAGAGGAAGCATTGGCTCTTGAAGACTCTTATAATGGACTTCGGTCGGCACATAGGGCTGGAATGAAGGCGGTGATGGTGCCGGATTTGCTGAAAGATCCTTCACCGGTGGAGGATCTTATCTATGCGAAGGCGGAGACGCTTCTTGAGGTGAAAGAGATGTTTGGGTGGTAGTTGAGCCAGATGGAAACGAAGTATATTTTTCCATTTTTACCCAAATCTCTTGACGCGTAGTTTTGATTTTGCTATAATAATTTTATTAATTTAACGGAGTGAATAGATCCACGCAGCTCTGGATTTGTGTCTGAAGAGACGTATAGCAGAGTGAGCGGATAGAAATGTAATAGCAAAAAACGAAGGAGGTGCTTTATGGAGAATTATTTAGCTTACACACAACTGGGAGATAAGAACAGTGAGAATACTTTGGTATTTTTACATGGATCTACGATGACAAAAGAGGGAATGCTGCCATTAGCAGAAAAATTTGAAGAATATAATTGTATTTCCTTAGATTTGACTGCACATGGGGAGTCTGAAGGGGAACTGCCTGAAAGTATCAGTGACATAGCAGGAGATGTGGAAAGTACAATTGAGAATCTGAAAGAACGGAATATCATACAGGGGAAACTTGTTTTACTGGGTTATTCCATGGGCGGAGCAATTACATGTGAGATAGCATTACGGAAGAATACGAAAGTAGATGGGATTGTGTTTTTAAGCAGCGCTGCTGATTTGAAGCATTATACGCCGGCGGTAGATCAATTGAAAAATATTGCTGTGGAAAACTTCAAAACAGAAGATATTCTGGACTTTTTGTTTGGCAATTTAGTAGGGGAAGCTGAGAAAGAGCGCATTAAAAATGCATTTTTAGAAACCGGTGTAAGAGATGAAATTGGTTATAATGATCTGATGATTTCAAATGCTTATGATTGCCTTGATAAAACCGGAAGTATTGATTGTCCGACATTATTGATTCATGGATGTGAAGATAGCATAATATTACCTGTTGCTGCTGTTGAAACATGGAAGCAAATTGAAAATAGCCAATTGCTTATGGTACCTTATGGCGGACATGCGTTAATCTATGAAGACACTGCAGTCGTTGCTGAAAAAATTAAGGGTTTTGTGCAGAAGGTATTCTAAATGAAAGGGATTCCCTGCTCAGCTGACAAGATAAAAGAAAAACATCGGGTATTTTAAACCGATGTTTTTTGCGTAGAAAAAGGAGTTGTATGATAATCTTATTTTGTGAGAAAGAGGCAATACTGTCGAAAGGATAGGCGTTATGAGAATTTATGGACTTCAGAAGTTGACGCTGTTGGATTTTCCGGGGAAGGTGGCTTGTACGGTTTTTTTGGGAAATTGTAATTTTCGGTGTCCCTTTTGTCAGAATGGTAATCTGGTGCTGCGGGCGGCGAAGGAGCCGGTTATCAAAGTGGAGGATGTGTTGGCAGTCCTTGAAAGACGCAGGGGGATTTTGGATGGGGTTTGCATTACCGGCGGAGAGCCTACGCTGGAGGCGGAATTATCCTGCTTTATGAAGCAGGTGAAGGAGATGGGGTATCTGGTGAAGTTGGACACCAACGGATATCGTCCTCAGGTTTTGAAGGAGTTGGTTGGAGCCGGATTGGTGGATTATGTGGCGATGGACATTAAAAATGCACCGAACCGGTATGAAGAGACGGCAGGGCTAGAGGGATTGGATTTGCTGAAGATTCAGGAATCTGTGGACTTTTTGATGGAGGGTAGGGTTCCGTATGAGTTTCGGACAACAGTGACAAGGGAGCTGCATCGTAAGGAGGAGTTTGAAACAATCGGCAGGTGGCTGAAGGGGTGCAGCAGGTATTACCTCCAGAATTACAGGGAATCGGAATTTGTGATACGTCCGGTATTCAACGGGTATGCAAAAGAGCAGTTGGAACACTTCCGGGAGATTTTGCTCAGGACAATTCCAGTGGTGGAAATACGGGGAATTGATTAAGCGGGTATCAATTTATTCCAGTGGTGTGCACGTTCCGTTTGCGTGGGATTTGGAACAAATTCCACGCAAACGGAAAGGCACATATGATACACGGATTGCTACGCATTTCATACTCCCGCAATCCTAAAAACATTTGAAATCCGCCCCGTTGGGGCTGCTTTCTCATGTTTTACGGGTCCCAAAGTCATGCTTTTTCATGCAAGCATGAAATGCATAACCTTTTGACTCTGGTATCATATCATTTTTAAACATGCTCCAGCGGTCTGTACCAGTAACCTGTTTTACCAGAGAATGTATATTCTTTGGAGAGACGGCCGGGCTTGAAGTAAGCAAAGCCAAACATGGCAGCCATAAATTGTTCATTGGTGTTATAGATGCCGGGAACGCCGAGAATATAGGCGGCAGCAAGACCGGAGGTTGACTGGCCTAGCAGCAGGTGGTGATAATTCTGGAAACCATGATGAATGAATTGATTACATCCGATGCGGAAGCCGTGGGCACGAAGTTCCGGAAAGTCTTGGACGGAGATACGAACACAGTCGGAAATTTCATCATCATCAAAGGGGCGGATGGCGTTGTAGTTTTGACGAACCCAGATCCAGGGGTTGATGCGGGGGGCTGCCTCAGCGGAGGTCATATGGATACTGCCGGTATTTTTTTGAACTCCAGGTTCAGGCATAGCTGCTTCGCCGGAAGCGGAGACCGTTTCAGGAACTGTGTCGGCTTCTAGTGAAGTAGCAGAAGCAGGAAGTGTTTTGCCTGAAGAGTCTGCTTCGAAAGTTGACAAAGTTTCGGATGGAGCGACCATTTCCGTGTTAGATTGTGCTGTGGGCATAGCGTGTGTTTCAGGCAGAGGTTCTGCTTCGGTTATGGCGTCTGCCTGAGCTGCGGTATTCGGGGAGGGAGCAGTTTCGGATTCATAAGAGACATCAGAGTCAGATGTAGCTTCTGATAGAACTGCATCATCAGACGCAGGCGCGGGTCCGTTTCCTTCAGATAGAGCAGCTGTTTTCTGGTCTGCGGAATGTGCAGGTTGGAATCGACTGGGCAGAATGGGAGTTTCGTCCCATTGGGTGCCATAAAATTTCTGATTCGATGCAGTCAGGATCAGTCCGTTAAAATCTGTCACAGTATATGCGGTTCCGGCAATTCTGGAAGGGAATGTCAGAATTCCGGAGATGCCGTTTTTGCCGGAAGTGATCTGTCCGAGAGGAAACCCCTGAAGTTCACTGCCGATCTGAATAAACCCATATACAGTAACGGGTGTCTGGGAGGGTAGGGAAAATACATTTAACTGGAATTGCATGCGGCAGATGCCGGAACGCAGTTCCACCTTAACAAACCCTCGGTTTTCAGATTTTTTTTCTGCTATGTATTCATAGAGATAAGAGACAAAACGTTTATAATCAGACATAGATAGCCCCCTTCTGTTTGGAAATAGCTGTGTGACGGTCAGGAACTGTTAATAAAGAACTCAGGTGAACATTTATACAGCGTCCTTGTCACAAGCTATTTCTGAACAGTTCCTTGCGTCAGATATATCTTACTGAAAAACTATGCGTTCAGGCAGAGAATTATGAGTAGAATAAGGAGAAGGAATGAGGAAAGAGTTACATGGATCATGAGTATTATATGAAAGAAGCAATCCGGCAGGCACGGAAGGCGGAAAAGCTGATGGAGGTGCCGATCGGGTGTGTGATTGTTTACGAAGGAAAAATTATTGCCAGAGGATATAACCGGAGAAACACAGATAAGAATACATTGTCCCACGCGGAGATGAATGCCATACGGAAAGCAAGTAAGAAGTTAGGGGACTGGCGGCTGGAGGGGTGTACGCTGTATGTGACGCTGGAGCCATGTCAGATGTGTTCCGGAGCGATTGTGCAGTCGAGGATTGATGAGGTGGTGATTGGCTGTATGAACCCCAAGGCAGGCTGCGCCGGATCTGTCCTGAATTTGTTAGAGGTGCAGGAATTTAATCATCAGGTAACAATCACGCAGGGGATTCTGGAGGAAGAATGCAGTCAGATGATGAGTAATTTTTTTCGGAGACTCAGAGAAATGAAAAAAGAGAAAAAGTTAGAAACTGCCCAGAAATAACCTGCGCAGGCTGTACAGGTTATTTCTGAACAGTTCCTTAGCCGGGAGGCGTGCGGCAGAGTGTGAAGGAGCCGTACCTGACGGCTCCGGTTCTGTATAGATATGGTTTCTGAATGAACATCAGATAAATCTGGCAAAGAAAATACTATAAAAGAGTATACACCATGGTTTTGCAAAGATAATAATTGCTGTGAACTTCTTTGAGGGCATCGGTGTCAGTCCTGCAAGGAAACAAAGAACGTCGTCGGGAGCCAGAGGGAGAAGAATAGCTGCAAAGAAAATCCAGAGAAAAGATCTTTTTTGCGTCCATCCAAGGTATTTGTGATAGTTTTTCTGACCAATCATGCTTTGCACAACCTGAGAGCCGTATCTTCTGGCGATAAAGAAGGCAATGATGGAACCGGCGCTGATACCGATATAGTTGATCCAGAATCCGCCGGCGGTTCCGTACAGAATTGCCCCAACAGCGCATCCCAGAAAACCGGGAAGCAGTGGGATAACTACCTGAAACAGTTGGATGGTGCCAAGCACCAGAGGACCAAAAAAACCGAATTGCTGGATATATTCCTGAAATGTTTTTACGGAATGGAAATGTCCGTCAAAGTAGCTTTTGATTAAAAATATAAGAATTGCGCCGCAGGCAGCGAAGCCCAGCAGCCTGGCATATTTTTTCACATTTGCAGCAGTATCTGACATAGTAGTAATCCTTTCTGTATCCTTCGGGTTTTATGATAGAATATAGTTTACCCTAAATGCATTAATTGCTGATAAAAGATGTCTTAAGAATTTTTGAATTTTGAACTTGTTTTCCTGCGCGATTTGCCCAGCTGCCGAGGAGTCCGTACACAGGCTCTTGTTTCTTGTGAATTTATGGAGTAAAATAAGAAAGAATTGAATAGAATGAATCGATACGGAAAGGAGTATTTACAAGATGAGTTTCAAGGAAATAGATATTAAAAAATTGGAAAAGAATCCCTTTGCCATGATCGGCGATGAGTGGATGCTGGTTACTGCAGAGAAGGAAGGAGCGGTCAATACCATGACTGCATCCTGGGGCGGCGTAGGTATTATGTGGGGAACGACAGTTGCTACCGTCTATCTGCGTCCCCAGCGTTACACCAGGGAGTTTGTGGATGCAGGTGAGTACTTTACGTTGTCTTTCTTTGGAGGAGAACAGAAGAAGGCTATGGGCCATCTGGGCAGTGTGTCAGGACGTGAAGAGCCGGATAAGATTGAGAAAGCAGGTCTTCATATAGCGCAGATTGATGGTCAGCCGACCTTTCAGGAGGCTTCTCTCGTGCTGGTATGTAAAAAGTTATATGTACAGGAGATGAAACAGGAGTGCTTTGTGGGTACGGAAGAGATTGAAAAATGGTATCCCAATAAGGATTTTCATTTTATGTATATGGCAGAGATCGTGAAAGCATATGCGGCTGAGTGAAGACATACGACAGGATAACAGAAAGGAACGAACAAGTAATGTGGGTTGCAGACGGATGGAATGATTATGAGGTACTGGACACTTCCAATGGAGAAAAACTGGAACGGTGGGGAGCGTATATCCTGGTGCGTCCGGATCCACAGGTGATCTGGGATACGCCCCATGACCACCCGGCATGGAAGAAGAAGAATGGACACTATCACAGAAGCAATAAGGGCGGCGGAGAATGGGAATTCTTCCGGCTGCCCAAGCAGTGGTCCATTCAGTATAAGAAATTGACGTTCAACCTGAAACCATTCAGCTTTAAACATACAGGTTTATTTCCCGAGCAGGCTGCGAACTGGGATTGGTTTGGGGATAAGATTCGTGACGCGGGACGTCCGGTAAAGGTTCTGAATCTTTTTGCCTATACGGGAGGTGCCACATTGGCAGCAGCAGAGGCGGGAGCAGCAGTTACTCATGTGGACGCATCCAAGGGGATGGTAACCTGGGCCAAAGAAAATGCGGTGTCTTCCGGATTAAAAGATGCACCGATCCGTTGGATCGTGGATGATTGTAAGAAATTTGTGGAACGGGAAATCCGCCGCGGCAATCACTATGACGGGATTATCATGGATCCGCCGTCTTATGGACGGGGTCCAAAGGGGGAGGTCTGGAAAATTGAAGAGGCGATTTTTCCATTTATACAACTGTGTGCACAGTTGTTAAGTGAGAAGCCTCTATTCTTTCTGGTAAATTCTTATACGACAGGGTTGGCGCCGTCCGTGTTGACTTATATGATTTCTACGGCATTGAAAGCCCATGGCGGAAGCGTGGAAGCGCAGGAAATCGGCCTTCCGGTTACCTCTTCCGGACTGATTCTGCCCTGCGGTGCTTCCGGACGCTGGGAAAAATAGTTAGAAATGCAAGAAAAGTAACAAAAAGTTGCAAAAAAGAATCGTGCGTCCTATAAGAACTTACAAAATGAAAATAAAATGCAAGAATCTCTTGACAGACGGTCATTTTCGGGCTTAAAATTATGTTCGGTCTATAATGATTAGGAAACAGTTTGTCGAGGAGGAAATTATGAAACCATATGCACAGTTAAGCAAAGAAGAACTGCTTGCGCTGAAAGCAGAATTGGAAGCGGAATATAAGGAGATCCAGGGAAAGGGTCTGGCTTTGGATATGTCCAGAGGAAAGCCGGCAAAAGTTCAATTAGATTTGTCGGAAAAGATGTTAACCATTATTTCTAAGAATGAAGAAGCGGTTGCTGAAAATGGTTTGGATTGCTGTAATTACGGCGGACCGATTGGTATTCCGGAAGCCAGAAGACTGATGGGAGATCTTGTGGGTGTTCCGGCAGACAATGTGATTATTTGCGGGAATGCCAGCTTAACAATTATGTTTGATACGGTTTCTCGTTCCATGACGCATGGTGTCATGGGGAGTACTCCCTGGGCAAAATTAGATAAGGTAAAATTTTTATGTCCGGTACCGGGATATGACCGTCACTTCGGAGTTACGGAGTACTTTGGTATCGACATGGTGAACGTGCCGATGACAGAGGACGGACCGGATATGGATCTGGTAGAAAAACTGGTTTCTGAAGATGCATCCATCAAAGGAATCTGGTGTGTGCCGAAATATTCCAATCCACAGGGATATACCTATTCAGATGAAACAGTGAAGAGATTTGCGAATCTGAAGCCGGCAGCAAAGGATTTCCGTATTTTCTGGGATAATGCATATTGCATCCACCATTTATATGAAGGAGAAGAGAATCAGGAGCAGATTCTGGATATTCTTTCCGAATGTGAAAAGGCAGGAAATCCGGATATGGTATATGAGTTTATCTCCACATCCAAAGTAAGCTACGCAGGAGCAGGTATCTCTGCAATTATTTCTTCCAAGGCAAACCTTGAGGACATCAAAAGACATATGAACTATCAGACCATCGGACATGATAAGCTGAATCAGCTGCGCCATGTTAAATTCTTTAAGGACGCAGATGGTGTGAATGCCCATATGATGAAACATGCATCCATCCTTCGCCCCAAGTTTGAGGCTGTTTTAAAGGTGCTTGAGGAGTCTTTGGGAGGACTTGAGATTGCTTCCTGGACCTGTCCGAAAGGCGGATACTTCATCTCTTTTGATGCGATGGAAGGATGTGCAAAGGCAATCGTTGCAAAGGCAAAAGATGCAGGTCTTGTAATGACAGGTGCAGGTGCGACTTATCCGTATGGGAAGGATCCGAAAGATTCCAATATTCGTATTGCTCCGTCACTTCCGACACCGGAAGAATTGGAATTGGCGGGAAAGTTATTCGTGTTAAGTGTAAAACTGGTGAGCATCGACAAATTGCTGGAGAATAGATAAAGATTGGTTTTGAGACTGTGCAGGAAGGAATTCTCGCACAGTCTTTTTTAAAGATTTCTTACATTCACAAAATTCCTTTACCATCCAGATTTCTGGTGCTATACTAAGACTCGTAGACGGAAAGTTTTAGTAGGAGCACAGGATTATGAAAAAACGGAAAACAGTGAAAAAAATATTATTGGTTATTCTTTTGGGAATTGTACTGGTTATGTTGGGAATATATTTGGGGGTCAGCCTTTTCTTTCATTCTCATTTCTTTTCCGGATCACGGATCAATGGAATTGACTGCAGCAGGATGACAGTGGAGCAGGTGAAGGAAGAGATTCAAAAGCATGTGATGGAATATCAGCTTACGCTTAAAGTCCGGGGAGGAGGTACAGAGATCATAACGGCAGAGATGTTGGGACTTACTTATGTGGATGACAAGGGTGTGGAAAAGCTGATGGAAGACCAGAACGGCTTTGCGTGGATGTTTTCTCTGGGGACAGACAAGAATTATGAAATGGCTGCCAATACCACATACGAAAAGGCGGTTGTGGAGGAGATTCTGAATCGTCTGGACTGTTTTCAGACGGAACAGGTGACGGCACCTGCGGATGCATTTATACAGGAGACAGATACAGGATATACCATTGTCCCGGAGAATCAGGGGAATACGCTGAAACGTGAAGAAGTGAAGAACGCCATCATTGATGCGGTAGATACCGGAAAGACAGAAATCAATCTGGAAGAGTTGGATTTGTATGAAAAACCTTCGGTGTTAAGCAGTGATGAGGCGCTGAATGCGGAAGTACAGCAGTTGAATACCCTGACATCTGCCAATATTATTTATGATTTCAAGGACCGTCAGTATACGGTAGACCGTTCCTTAATCAAAGAGTGGCTGGTAAAGGGAGAGGATGGGAATTACAGCCTGGATGAAAGCAAGGTTTCCGAATGGGTCAAAGATATGGCATATGATACGGATACTTTTTCTTTAAAACGGGAATTTAAAACTTCCCTCGGTCCAACGATTACACTGCCCAAGCACAGAGGTGATTATGGCTGGGTAATCAATAAGAATAAGACGACGCAATCATTGATAGAGGCGATTAATGGCGGGATTCAGGAGACAAGAGAACCTGTTTATTTATATAAAGGTGTGGAGCGCGGAGCCAATGACATCGGCGGCACTTATGTGGAAATCTGTATTTCAAAACAGAAGATGTGGTGCTATAAAGACGGGAAATTAGTAGTAGAGACCCCGGTTATTACCGGAAATCACGCCAGCGGCCATGATACACCTTCCGGCGGCGTGTGGGCGATTGATGCAAAGCAAAGAGACCGCCATTTTGACCGGTACAATGCAGATGTGACCTTCTGGCTGCCCTTCAATGAAGATGTGGGGATTCATGATGCGAGCTGGCGTCCGGAAGCAGCGTATGTGCCTGAGACATATGAGACAAGCGGTTCCCATGGATGCGTCAATACGCCGTATGCTGCAGCAGAAAAAATATTTAATACGGTAGACATCGGCTATCCTGTTATAGTATATTATAGTACAGATCAGGTTGTAGGACCTGAGCCGACGCAGGAAAATGGAATATAAGACGGGTTTGAAAATGTAAGGAGTTTATTATGAAGATTGTTGTATTAGCCGGGGGAACCAGTACGGAAAGGGATGTATCTATCGTTTCCGGAACCATGGTCTGTAAGGCGTTGCGGGAAAAAGGGCATCAGGCAATTCTGATGGATGTATTTTTCGGATTAAAACAGATACCGGAACCATTATTTCCGGAGAAATACGATGTAGAAGAGGCGGCTGAAGGAATCAAGAGCCATAACGACAGTCTCCCGGAGGAGATAAAGGTACGCCGTGAGTTTTTCGGACCGCATGTGATTGAAATCTGTCAAAAAGCAGATGTTGTATTTATGGCGCTGCATGGTGCCAATGGAGAAGATGGAAAGGTTCAGGCAGCCTTTGATCTGTTTGGTATCCCTTATACCGGAACCGGATATTTGAGTTCTGCGGTTTCCATGGATAAAGGCCTGACAAAGCAGTTTTTTGAGACACATGGTGTACCCACACCAAAAGGAATCTCATTATTGAAGAATCAGACTTCCGTTTCCCTTCAGGAATGTGATCTGGAATTTCCCGTGGTTGTGAAACCTTGCTGCGGCGGGTCCAGCGTGGGAGTTTCAATTGCTGACAATCAGGAGGAATACGAAGCTGCACTGCAGGCAGCCTTTGGCTATGAGGATGCGTTGATTGTGGAAGAGTATGTAAAGGGTCGTGAATTTTCCGTAGGTGTGGTTGGCGGGGAAGCATATCCGATTATTGAAATTGCACCGATTGAAGGATTTTATGATTATACGAATAAGTATAAGGCGGGCTCCACAATCGAGACTTGTCCGGCCAGACTTACCGAAGAACAGACGAGACAGATGCAGGAATATGCTGTGTTGGGCGCAAAAGCCCTTGGGATTGAAGGATATTGCCGTCTGGATTTTATGATGCGCGGGGATGGACGGATGTATTGCCTGGAGGCCAACACATTGCCGGGAATGACACCTACCAGTCTGCTGCCTCAGGAGGCGCAGGCAATCGGAATTGACTATTCTTCTCTTTGTGAGGAATTGATCCGGCTTTCCCTTAAAAAATATCAAGGTTAAATGGAGACGAATGAAAATGAAAAATCTGACACTGGAGCATATTGCGGCTGCATGTAATGGAAGTTATGCAGGTCCGGAAGAAAAAAAATCCATGTGTGTGTCCGACATTACGACAGACAGCCGGAAGGTGACCGAAGGCTGTCTTTTCGTGCCTATAAAAGGGGCCCGGGTGGACGCGCACGACTTTATTGAGCAGGTGATGGAAGCCGGCGCCCTGGCAACGCTGTCGGAAAAAGACTTAGGGCCGACAGAATTTCCATATATACGGGTGGAATCCTCCCTTCAGGCGGTGAAAGATCTGGCGGAATATTATTTAAGTCAGCTTGAGATACCGGTGATCGGGATTACAGGCAGCGTAGGGAAAACCAGTACCAAGGAAATGATTGCGGCGGTACTGGAACAGAAGTACCGTGTACTGAAAACACAGGGGAATTTTAATAATGAGTTAGGGCTGCCTCTTACGGTATTTCGTTTGAGAGAAAACCATGAGATCGCAGTTCTGGAGATGGGAATCAGTGATTTTGGAGAGATGAGCCGTCTGGCAAAGGTGGCACGTCCTGAAACCGGAGTCATCACAAATATCGGATGGTGTCACCTGGAAAATCTGAAATCAAGGGATGGAATCTTCCGGGCAAAGACGGAGATGTTTTCGTATATACGTAAAGGAGGCCATGTGATCCTGAATGGTGACGATGATAAATTATGCCAGGTACAGGAGGTTCATGGAATTCGGCCTCTGAAATTCGGTCTTTCTGCTGAAAATGATGTCTATGGGGATCATATTGTGAGCAAGGGACTGAAAGGTGTGGCGTGCCGCATCCACACACCGCAGGGAAGTTTTGAGACTTTGATTCCTATTCCGGGACAACATATGGTTTACAATGCCCTTGCGGGAACCTGCGTTGGTCTGACGTATGGACTTACCCTGGAGCAGATCCGGGCAGGAATTGAAAGTCTGCAGCCGGTCAGCGGAAGATTTCATATTATTGAGACGGAACGGTTTACGATTATTGATGACTGTTACAATGCCAACCCGGTATCCATGAAAGCGTCCCTGGAGGTATTGCAGGATGGCCTTGGAAGGAAGGTGGCAATTCTGGGAGATATGGGAGAGCTTGGAGCGCGGGAAGCAGAACTTCACGGACAGGTGGGGGCCTTTGCAGGCGGTTTGAAGCTGGATGCGGTATACTGTACAGGTCCTTTGTGTGAGCAGCTTGCCGGGGAAGCAAAGGCAGCGAATCCGGAATTGGAAGTAAAGCACTTTAAGGACAGAGATGAGATGACAGAGCAGCTTCCCAAACTGCTGCAGTCAGGAGATACGATTCTGGTGAAAGCTTCACATTTTATGCAGTTTGAAAAAATTGTGGAACTTTTGTCAGGAATGCGATAAGAAGGGGGAAAACTTCCATGTTACGTTTTATATTCGTTGTGATTGTTGTGATCGGATACCTGATTTTGTCTATACCGCTTCTTCTGATTGAATGGATTATTGGAAAATTTAACCCGTATGTCAAAGAAATCAGTTCTCTGAGGATTATTCAGGCTGTATTTCGGTTTATCCTGTGGCTGACAGGACTGAAACTGGAGGTCATCGGAGAGGAGAATGTACCGAAAGACTGCGCGGTATTGTATATCGGAAACCACAGAAGTTTTTTTGATGTGCTGATTACATATGCCCGCTGTCCCCGGAGAACCGGATATGTGTCAAAGATGGAATTGAAGAAGTTTCCATTACTGCGGGACTGGATGAATAATCTGCACTGCTTGTTTCTGGACCGCACAAATCTGAAAGCCGGGATGCAGATGATTCTGACCGGGATTCAGAAGATTAAGGATGGAATCTCCATCTGTATCTTTCCGGAGGGAACCAGAAGCAAGGGAGAGACGGAACTGCCGATGTTGGAATTCCACGAAGGTAGTTTTAAGATGGCACAGAAAACCAATTGTCCCATTGTCCCGATGGCGATGGTGAATACCTGCGAGATTTTCGAGGCACATTTTCCGAAGATTAAGCCCACGCATGTGATTTTGGAGTATGGAAAACCGATTATTCCTTCAGAACTGTCTGCCGAGGATAAAAAGCATTTGGGGGCATATACACAGAAAGTGATCACAGAAATGCTTATGAAGAATCAGAAGCTTCTGAAAAAATGAAAATGTATGAATAAAAGACAGAGCTGCTGTACAGATGGATGTTTCACATCTACCTGTGCAGCAGCCTTATTTTTTTGACATAATGAAAAAATGGATAAAAATTTGAACAAAAATAAGAATATATTCGAAAAAAAATAAAATAGGTAAGATTATTTACAAAAACGGGTAAAAAAATCCATTGAAGAAATGAATACAAAATAGGAAAATAAACAACAAACGATATAATTATGGAGGAAAAAGGGTGATGGAAAAGAAAACAGTAAGGCGAAGGCGTGTCATGGCAGGGATATTGGTGGTATGTATCCTGATGGCAACGATCATGCCGGGAACTGCAGTAAAGACAGAGGCAGCCGAGACTGCCCGGACAGAAACTTTTGTGCATCCGGGAATGCTTCATACGGCAGAAGCATTTGAAAAAGCAAAGGCAAATGTGGAAAATCAGGTTCAGCCAAACCTGGATACCTGGAATGCTTTGCTGGGGGATGGTTATACGAAAGATTCCGGGTGGGCACGTCCGCTGACAACGGTCCTGAGAGGAGGAACAGGACAGAATTCAGCACAGCTTTATATTGATATACTGCGTGCGTATCAGAAAGCATTGGCATGGAAAATCGGGGGCAATGAGGTTTATGGAGATCAGGCATGTTATATCTTAAATGCATGGTCCTCTACGATGACCGGATTGGGCGGTAATGCGGACCGGTTTCTGGCATCCGGGATTTATGGCTATGAGCTTGCCAATGCGGCGGAGATTATGAGGGATCATCCTTCTTTTGATAAGGAAGCTATGGAGCAGTTATTGTTGAATGTATTTTATCCCATGAATAATCATTTCCTGAAAAATCATAATGATGCACATTTTGGAAATTATTGGGCCAACTGGGATTTGTGCAACATTGCTTCTATGCTTGCAATTGGGATTTTTACGGACAGGCAGGATATCTATGATCAGGCAATCGAATATTACAAATCCGGAATCGGCATGGGTTCCCTTTACAATACGATGCCGTTTGTTTTTGAGGACGGGATGGCACAGTGGCAGGAATCCTGCCGTGATCAGGGACATACTGTGCTGGGAATTGGTCTGTGTTCCGTCATCTGTGAGATGGCATGGAATCAGGGAGATGATTTGTATGGTCTGTCTGATAACCGTTTTCTGAAAGCAGCAGAATATGTGGCGAAATATAATAACTGGGAGGATGATGGTCTCCAGTTTGCACCTTATGAAAGAAATGCCGGGCAGAAGGGAACATCGGAGTGGTACGACGGTATCAGCCCCGCAACACGCGGACAGATCCGTCCTATATATTCTCTGATTTATAATCATTATGTAAATCGTAAGGGACTTCAGGCTCCAAACATTGGGAAGATTCTTTTTCCCACAGAAGATACCTATGCTGTGGAGACAAACACAAGAAGCGGGGATGAGCTTGGATGGCAGACGTTGACCTTTGCAAATTTAAGTGAATCAGTTCCGGACCAGTTCACGAACGGATACTTTGAAGATGGAATCTATCGGATTCGGTCTGCCTATACCGGAAAATCTCTGGTGGTGAATGAAGAAGGCAAACTGGCTTCTGCAGAAAGCGGAACGAGGGAGGACGAGTGGTGGCAGCTTGAGAACCTCGGTGACGGCGAATATATCATTACCAATACAGTCACGAATCAGGTTATGCAGATTAATGATGATTGTTATGCACGGGGTGCTGTGTTTGGCACGGGGGAAAATAAAAAATCATTGAATCAGAGATTCGCTTTTGCAAAAAACAGTAATGGTACATATCGTCTGGTAGCATCGGTGAGTACCTATGTGGCAGGATTATATGGCGATCAAACGGCGGATGATACTGCTGTTGTCCAGTGGAAAAGCAATCTGACCACAGGTCAGAGCTGGACTCTGGAACGAAAAAAAGAAGTCCTGGCACAGTTTACTTTTGATGATGAACAAACCGGATTTACAGATGGGCATGGTGTGGCAGCAGGAAGTTACAGTCTGCAGGATCATGACGGCGGGAAAGCACTGTATCTGAATGGAACCTCTGATTTTCTGGAGGTAAAGGCAGCGAACGGAAGCAGCCTGCTGAATGGTGTGAAAGAGGTGACCGTTTCTTTTCAGGCAAAACCAGATCAAAAAGGGGCAAACTGGCTGTTCTATGCAGCTCCGGATACACAACCCCAGAATTATGGAAAAGAAAAGTATCTGGGAATTTTGGCGGATGCAGGCGGAAACGTAAAAGTTGAAAGATATAACAACACAAATGGAAGACCGAAGACGGCAGAGACTGTACCGGAAACAAATTCGGACGGATGGTATTATATGACTGTTGTTCAGACGGAGACAGAAACAATTCTTTATGTTGACGGAGAGGAAAAGGCAAGACAGTCCAGTGACTATCCTTTGCCGGATCTTCTGGGGGAGAACAGCATTCTTTATATTGGAAAAGCAAACTGGGGAAATGGAGAATATTATAAGGGGCTTATCGACAACTATACGATCTACGGGCGTGCGCTGACCCCGGCGGAAATTAAGGGAGAGGCAGCAAAATATGGGGAAATGCCGGAAATTCTGGCGGACTTTACCTTTGATGATGAGGAGAACGGTTTCACGAACGGTTATGGTGTGGCGGCTGGAGGACATAGTCTGAAACCTCATGGACAAGGAAATGCACTGTATCTGGACGGAGTCACAAACTGTCTGGAGGTAGAGAATGTATATGGAACCAGTCTTCTGACGGATGTGAAGGAAATGACGGTTTCCTTCCAGGCGAAACCAGACAGCAGGAATACAAATTGGCTGTTCTATGCAGCCCCGGATGCAAATACACAGGTATATGCAAATGAAAAGTACCTGGGTATCGTAACAGATGAAAGTGATAAAGCTACGGCTCAAAGATTTAACAATACGAATGGAAGACCGGAAGTCGCAGAAGCAGCAGCAGAAGCAGATGCAGATGGATGGTATTATCTGGCGGTGGTCTATACGGAGCAGGAGACGATTCTATATGTGAATGGAAAAGAAACTGCAAGGCAGGCCAGTGACTATACACTGCCGGAACTTCTGGGGACAAACAGTGTTCTCTACATTGGCAGGGCGAACTGGGGAAGCGGAGAATACTATAAAGGTCTTATTGATAATTATAAGATTATCGGAAGAGCATTGACTGCAGAAGAGGTGAGGAAAGAGGCTCAAAACTACAATAAAAGAGAAATTGCGCATTTCAGTTTTAACGATATGGAAGAGGGACTGTACGGAAGCGGTGCAAAGGCAGAGATCGCAGGCGCTGCAGGTATTGAAAAAGAGGGTTATGCAGGCGGAGCGTTGTCTTTGCCGGGAACCGGGGAGTCTTATCTGAAAGTGACAAAAGAAGATGGGACAAGTCTGTTGGATGATGTTTACGAAATGACGGTGTCCTATTACAGTAAAGCAGAGGGTAATGGGACAAACTGGGGATTTTATGCCGCTTTGGATGAGCAGACACAGGTATACCAGAAAGAGCGTTATCTCGGAATTTTTGAAAAGGATGGCGAAATTAAAGCGGAACGCTATCAGGGGGGAAGACAGGAGACGGCCCAGGCAGAAGCGGAAAGCGGCTGGAACCATATTGTTGTTGTGTATGGGGAGAATACGACTTCTTTATATGTGAATGAGGTATTGGTGTCAGAAGTAGAAAATCAGGGAACTGTGGAGGAAATTCTGGGAAGCGGCAGTATTCTTCAGATTGGTAAGGCAAACTGGGGAGGCGGCGAGTATTATAAAGGAATGCTCGATGAATACCGCATCTTTAATTATGCAATGACAATGGAGGAAGTGAAGAACTTAAAAGTGGAGGCTGACCGGAAACCAGATGAAGAGCCGAAACTTCCGTTTTTGGATGTGGATGAAGTTACAGGCGGATGGTATTACAAGGAAGTGGCTTATTGCTATAAGCAGGGAATGATGCGCGGTGTAGATGCAGAAGGTCTGTATTTTGCGCCGAATGACGCGATTTCGAGAGCACAGTTTGCTGTTATACTCTATCGTATGGAGGGAGAACCGGAGGTATCCCATGATAGAAAATTCATGGATGTTGAGACAGATACGTGGTACACAGATGCTGTTGCCTGGGCAAGTGCTGCAGGCGTAGTGACCGGGTATTCTGACGGATGCTTTGGACCTTCAGATATGATTACACGGGAGCAGATGGCTACCATGATGTACCGGTATGCACAATACAAAAAACAGGATGTCAGTCAGCGGGCGAATATCGACAGATTTGCAGATGTATCCCAGATAAGTGGATTTTCTTTCGAGGCAATGCAGTGGGCAGTGGGAAGCAGCATCATCCGGGGAAAGGGTGATGGAAGTCTGCTTGATCCTCAGGGCAGAACAAGCCGTGCGGAAAGTGCAGTTATTTTATATCGATTTATGATGCGTGAATTACAGGATTAAGTCATAGGAGTATGGTATCGTCCCGGAAATAGTCAGATTATTTTCGGGACGATGCACGGTTTTCTGTTATGTTGAAAATGGACCTGGATAATGATAAAATATTATAAAAGGATTTCAAGGCAGCCAAACGGATGATATAGATGAGATCATACCAGATATTTTCTGATTCTGATTAAAATATGATACCAGGGTCTTTTGACCCTAACAAAGTGGGGCGCGCAGATCGCGGGAATGAATTTTCAAACACGCTCTGGCATCTAAAGTATGGAAAAACTGTGATTGGGGTGAAGGAAAATGATAAAGGTATTTCTGGTTGAGGATGAAATTGTTATGCGGGAGGGAATTAAGAAAAAGATTCCCTGGGAAACAGAAGGGTATGAGTTTGCAGGCGAGGCCAGTGACGGGGAGCTGGCATATCCGCTGATTAAGAAAGTCCGGCCGGACATTATTATTACAGATATCAAGATGCCTTTTATGGATGGTCTTGAATTGAGCAGATTGGTAAAAAAGGAAATGCCGAAGACAAAAATCATTGTTTTGAGCGGTTATAATGATTTTGAATATGCGCAGAAGGCGATTCGTCTTGGAGTTGCTGCTTATCTTTTAAAACCAATTACACCCGGAGCACTTTTAAAGACGGTATCTGAGGTGGCGGAGCAAATCCGAAGAGAACGTGAAGAAGAAGAAATGATGGAAACCTATAAAAGGGAGCTGGAAGAGAATACGGAGCGTGAAAGGAAGAAGCTGTTTGATGATATTGTAAAAAATCGTATTAACTGGGAAGAGGCACAGGAACGGGGGAGAAGTCTTGGAATAGAACTTTCAGCTTCGCGTTATCAGGTAATGCTCTTGAAACTGCTTCAGGAGGCGTCTGCAAAGGAATATTCGGAGGAGGATGTAACCTGTCAGTTGAATGTGCAGAAAATGTTAGAGCAGGAAGAGCATATCATAAGTTTTATCAGAGGTGTAGAAGGCTGGGGGATCATTCTTCTGGCGGAGAGCAGAAAAGAGCTCGATACCATGCGGGAGCAGGTGGAGAAAAAGCTTCAGAGAATCGTGGGTGAATATGAACATATCAATTGGTTCGGAGGCTGCGGCAGTATTGTAGAAAGTCTGGAGGGACTTTCGGGTTCCTACCATGATGCGGAGAAGGCTTTTGCAGGACGTTTTTTTGCGGAGAGAAACAGAATACTCTCTAATCAGGAACTAGATCGCACACTTGCCGTATCCCATGCAGATATGAAGGTCCGGGCGGTAAATCCATCTAAGATCAGTCAGAGTGCAGTAGGCGATTTTTTGAAAAATGGAACAAGAGACGAAGTTGACAATTTTGTGAAAGGGTATATGGAAAGTGTGGGAAGCCAGAATCTACAGTCACTTCTGTTCCGGCAATATATTGTTATGAACTGTTACTTTACAGTCCGAAATTATCTCCAGGAGCTGAAAGTTGATATTGAGGAATTGTCCGACGGACAGCCGGATGTCTCCAGAATTGCGAAAAGTCACAATTCTATCGAGTATATTTCCTCATATTTAAAAGGGCTGTTTGCAGAAGCGATAGATATCAGAGAGCGGCAATCGGACAGTCAGTATGAGGATTTTCTGAAGATGGCGAAGGAGTATATCCATGAGAACTATGCCAACGATAAACTTTCCTTAAATATGGTGGCGAAACAAGTGAATGTAAGTCCCAATTATTTCAGCAGGATTTTCAGCCGGGAGACGGGATGTACCTTTACGGAGTATCTGACAAAGATTCGTATGGAAAAGGCAAAGGAACGTCTGATGTGTACCAATCATAAGGCTACGGAAATCGCATATGAGGTAGGCTATAAGGATTCTCATTATTTTAGTTATCTTTTTAAGAAAACAGTGGGATGCACTCCAAGAGAATACCGGATGAGAGACAGGATGAGATGAACAGGAAAGTCAGATGCGAAAAAAGTGTACAAAATAGAAAAGAATGTCGGTAGTTTGTTTGTGGGAAAATGATATAATGAGACTGTATACTGTACTGGATGCAAAATAGAAGGTAAAGGAGGGTTTATTTTGAGAAAAGGCAGAAAAGTAATGTCCGGGATTCTGGCTGGTACGATGGTTGCAGGAAGTCTTACACCTTATACAGGTACAGCGGTGATCCAGGCAAAAGCAGAGGAAGTATCTCAAGTCTCACTGGCTTCGGAAGATGCGGATTATCTGGCGTATTATCCTCTGAGGCAGGATTACAGCGATGTATCAGGGAATAACCAGAACGGTGAGGGAAAAGGAAATGGTGCCTCTTTTGACGCAGGGTATCTGCAGCTTCCGGGAGGGGCGAATAACAGCGGGGCAGGGTATGTACAGCTTCCAACCGGAATGATGGATGGTCAGAATACGGTAAGTATTTCCGTATGGCTGAAAAATGAGACAGGCTCCGGGAATTATTCCGCACTTTATTTCGGAACAGCAAAGCAGGGTAATTATCCCCTGTCTTACTGGCTGTTGAATCCGGCGAATCCCGACGGAAGATTGAAATCAGTATTTACCAATTCCGTAAATGCCGGCGCTCCATGGGGAACCGAGTATGGAATCAGCGCAACCAACGTATCCCAGGGAACGGCAGGACCGGTGACCGACAATGGATGGAACATGTATACGACTGTAATCACAGCGAATCAGATTGAGGCATTTTATAATCTGGATTCCTGCGGAACGGCAAATTTGAGCAGAACAGTCAGTGATTTTGGAAGCGATCTTTTAGCCTATATCGGAAGATCTTCTTATGATGATATCTTTTATAAAGGCGGAGTAAAAGAACTGAAGATTTATAACGGCGTGATAAGCCAGGAACAGATGAATGACAACTATTACAGTGAAGTGGTTGACATGGCAAAGGATTCTCTGACGCTGGATGCGGATGCGCCGTTGACAGATAATCTGGATCTGCCGGCATCCGTGCAGGCAGGAAAAGTAGCGCTTTCTGTTACTTGGGTAAGTAATGATGAAGAGGTAATTACAAATAAGGGCGCAGTAAACAGAGGTGCAGAGGATAAGACTGCAAAGCTGACCGCGACCATCTCTGCGGAAGCAGGAGGAAAGACTTACAGTGCCCAGAAAGAATTTGACATTACTGTGGCAGCAGTAAATAGCGATATGGCACTTCAGGAGGCTTATGATGCATTGAACCTGTGCAGTGTGACCGGAGAGAATTTGAAACTTCCTTCCACAGGAAAGAATGGTACACAGATTACCTGGACTTCTTCCGACACTGCAGTTATGGGAAATGACGGAACCATACAGGCAAGACCCAAAGCAGGAGAGGGAAATAAAGAGGTAACACTCAAAGCGGTCATTACATATGGCGGTGCGACAAAGGAAAAAGTTTTCAAGGTTACCATTCTGGAGGAATATTATGGTTATGTTATGGGTTATGTGACCGGTAACAATGACCTTACAGGCAGTCTGCATCTGGCAGTCAGTACAGATGGCAAGACATTTACTGCACTGAATTCCAATTCCGGAATCTTATTCCCAACGATTGATGCAAGTAATGGGAACAGGAATCTTTCTACCGGCATTCGCTTCAGCAGTCCCTGGATTTTCCGTAAAACAGACGGAACATTCGGCGTGACGTCAGCAATCGGAGGCGGAAGCAAAGAGGTTTATCTGTACGATTCCGAAGATTTGATTACTTATACAGGTGAGCGTCGGATTTCTACAAATACCGATATTGGTAATGTAACAGATACACAGTGTTACTATGATATAGAAGCGGATGCTTACCGTTTGAACTGGACCAGCAATGGTGTTGGTTACAGTAATCTTTCCACAGATCTGGCCACTTTAAGAAATCCGGGTCAGAGAGTCTTCGAAAAACCTGATTTCACTGGAATCTCCATGCCGAAGGATGCAGTACCGGGCAATATTCTTCCTCTGACAAAAGCAGAGTATGAGAAGCTGACTGCAAAATTTACCAGAGTGACCAATACAGGAGTATCTGAACTGTCTGCAATTACAACGAAGTCTGCGGAAACACTGGAAGCAGATCTGCCAAAGAGTCTGGAAGCCGCTTACAGCGATGGTACTACCGGCGAATTGGGAATCACATGGAATCTGGATGATTACGATCTGGAAGAAGCTGGTACTTATACAATCGAAGGAACGGTAGATGCCACAGAATATCAGAATCCTCTGATCGAGCAAAGGGCAGATCCACATATTAAATACGATGAGGACAGCGGTTATTATTATTTTACAGCGTCCTACCCGGCTTTTTATGACATTGATCATGGTTATGACCGGATTATCCTGAGAAGATCCAAAACGATTGAAGGACTGGCAGCTGCGGAAGAGATTACAATCTGGAATGCGCCTTCTACAGGTCAGATGGCAAAGCATGTATGGGCACCGGAAATACATAAGATCAACGGCAGATGGTACGTATTCTTTGCAGCAGGAAATTCCAATGCCCATTGGGCAATCAGGCCATATATTCTGGTATGTCAGGGAGATGATCCATATAATGTGGAAAATTGGAAGCAGGCAGATGGAACTGCGGAGATTCATGCAGCTACCAGCGAAGAAGCCGCTTATTTTAAGAACATGTCTCTCGACATGACCTATTTTGAGCATAATGGAAAGCATTATGTCATCTGGGCAGATATCATCGGACAGTCTACACTCTACATGCAGGAGATTGATCCGGATCAGCCATGGACAGGAAAAGGAAAGGTACTCAAACTGACTGAGCCTGTCTACGCCTGGGAGCGTAATGTGGAGCGTGTAAACGAGGGTGCTACGATTCTGAAGAGTGATGACAGAATCTTTATCACCTTCTCAGCAGCAGGAACAGGACCGGAATATTGTATCGGTATGCTGTATGCAGATACGAATGCGGATCTGATGGATGCGGCTTCCTGGACAAAACTGGATTATCCGGTACTGACTTCCGCAGATGTACCAGGTGAATATGGACCGGGACATAACTCTTTTACAGTAGATGAAGAAGGAAATGCAATCTTTGTATACCATGCACGTTCAGAAGAATGTTACAATAATCAGTGTCAGTGGGCAAGTGCCGGTTCTCTGTATGACCCATGCCGTCATGCAAGAGTAAAACGAGTACATTGGAGCGAGGATGGATTCCCGATCCTGAATACAGAAGAACGTTCTTCTGCAAACAGGAAGGTAAGCATTCAGGTAACGATCCAGGAAAGTACTGCAGTTGATGCGCTGCCGGAAACCATTCTGGAGTATCGGTTTGACGAGAAGCTGGATGGAACTACAGTGAAAGATACTGCAGGAAATAATAATGCAACGCTTTCCGGCGGAGCTTCCTATGCGGAAGATAAGGAAAAAGGACAGGTATTGTATCTGGATGGCAATGCAGGCTATCTGGAGTTCCCGAAAGGATTCTTTGATAACCGCAATGAGATGACGGTCTCCATGGATATCAATGCAGTGACGAGAAACGGAAACTTTTTCACATTCACTTACGGAAAGAGTGATCAGGTTTATTCCTTCCTGAAAACTTTGCCAAAGAGTATGCGGATGTCTGTTACAACATCCAGCTGGGGAGCAGAGCAGACGGCTACCGCAACATTTGACAACAGCAACAACAGCAGACGTTGGATGAACGTTACAATGGTTGTTTCACCAAATAAGATCAGCCTGTATCAGGACGGTAAATTGTTGGCAGAGAAAGATGTCACCATTAAGACCTCTGATCTTGGATCTGATTTGCTGGCTTACCTTGGAAAATCCTTCTATAGCGGCGATAAGTACTTCAAAGGATATTTTGACAATGTAAAGGTATACGATCAGGCACTGGATGCAAAACAGGTACGCAGAGCTTATCAGAAGGCCCAGGCAGAAGCGGAAGCAGAGAAGCGTTCACTGAAGAATGTTTCCGAAACATTTGCTATCCCGAACAGTAAGAATATTAAAGAAAATATTACACTGCCGGGTGAGATTAACGGAGTCAGCGTAAGTTGGAGTTCGTCTGATGAAAAAGTAATTTCTACTGTTGAAAAGAAAAATGCAGATTATGATCCGATGCCTGCAGGCGTTGTAACCAGACAGACAGAAGATCAGGAAGTTACCCTCACAGCCGTATTCACAAAGGGGGATGAGAAGGTAACGAAGACTTATAAGGTAACGGTAAAAGCAAAACCGGAAGAACTTACAGAGGATGACTACGTGGGATATCTGTTCGTACATTTTACAGGTCATGAATCAAGTATTAATGATGAGCAGGTATACTTCTCAATCAGCCAGGATGGCATGAATTGGGAAAAACTGAATAATGGACAGCCGGTACTCAAAAGCGTACTGGGCGAGGGCGGCGTCCGTGACCATTATATCTTAAGAGCACCGGAAGGCGATAAGTTCTATATGATCGCTACAGACCTCAGTATCTATACCAATCCGGTATGGATGGAGGCTGGTTCCAATGGAAGTACTGGTATCATCGTATGGGAGTCTGAGGATCTGGTGAACTGGAGTGAGCCGAGACTGGAAGTCATTGCTCCTGACAATGCAGGCTGTACCTGGGCACCGGAAATCATCTATGATGAGCTGACCGGAGAGTATGTAGTTTATTGGTCTTCCACAAATCTGGAGACCGATGAGAATGGAACGATTACCCAGAATTATGAGAATCATAAGATCTGGTATGCAAAAACCAGAGATTTCCACACCTTTACGGAACCGAAGGTTTTCCATGAAGGCGGAAGAGATGCAAACGGAACCATCGTTAAAGTGATTGATTCCACTATGATTAAAGATGGAGACACTTATTATCGTTACACAAAGAACGAGAGTCAGGGTATCATTGAGATCGACAAGAGCAGTCAGATTCTTGGAACATACACAAAGGTTCCGTCCGGTGTACTGGATAATCTGAAGAGTTCTATCGGAGCGGTGGAAGGACCGATCATCTTCAAGTTCAATAAAAAAGATACCCAGGGTGAAGACAAGTGGTGTCTGATGGTTGATCGATTCGCACAGGGAAAAGGTTATTGCCCGTTGATCACAAGCGATCTTGAATCCGGTGAATTTACGATGCCGGCTGAATCTGAGTACAGTATGCCGGGTACATCCAGACATGGATATGTAATCTCCATTACCGGAAAAGAGTATAAAGCACTTCAGAGTAAATGGAATACCTCTTATACAGCGCCGGATACATCGAAGCTGGAAGCAGTGATTGCAGAAGCTGAGGCTGTAGATGCAGATGCGTATACAAAGGAAAGCTATGATGCACTTCAGACTATATGGAAGGAAGCAAAGAAGGTTTGTGAAAATGCTTTGGAGCAGCAGGAGATTGACGCAGCACAGGCAGATCTGGAAGCAGCATTGGCAGCATTAGTGAAAGCAGATAGAAAACTTCCGTACAAGGATGTAGAGGAAAGTGACTGGTTCTATGATGCGGTTGCCTATAATTATTATAGCGGTCTGATGACAGGTGTGAACGAAATGACGTTTGCTCCGGGTGCGGCATTGAACAGAGCACAGGCAGTTGTAATTCTCTGGAGAATTGCCGGAAAGCAGGAAGCGCAGGCAGATCCTGAATTCCCGGATGTTTCAGAGAATGAGTGGTATACAGATGCTGTTGCCTGGGCAGTGAAAGAAGGTGTTGTCAGCGGCTACAGCGATGGACGGTTCGGACCGGAGGATGCGGTTACCCGTGAGCAGATGGCTGTTATGCTGTGGCGGTTTGCAAAGAGTCAGGGATACGATGTCAGCCAGTCCGCAGATCTTGACTCCTACAAGGATGCAGATCAGGTATCAGAGTTTGCAGTAACTTCCATGCAGTGGGCAATTGCAAATGAAATGATACAGGGAAAAGCTGAGAAAACGATGCTTGATCCTCAGGGCAGCACAAACCGTTCGGAGTGTGCAGTTATGATTCAAAGATTTATGAATGTATATGCAAAGTAATAAATAAAACTAATACACTAGTTAATTACGGAACGATGTACTAAAAAATGAAAAAAGCGGCTTTTGAATCTCAGGATTCTAAAGCCGTTTTTTTGCGCATACAATATCTATAAAGAGCGGGGCGAGGCTTTCAACATGAAAAAGCGGATAGGGTGGCTGATGTTGTTGGCAGCAATGTGTACCGCCATATGGGTGGGCTGCGGTATCTCAGAGAAAAAAGAAGGAACATATCAGGAAGTTGCTTATACAGTGGTAAAGTCAGGGGAAATTCCGGAAGAAGTCAAAAAGCTGATTGCAGATCAGCAGGAAAAAGCATTTCAGATGGTTTATAAAAGTGATGGGTATCTTTATGTGATGCGTGGATATGGCCGGCAGAAAACCGGCGGCTATTCCATACGTATTCTGGATGTAGGGACTTGTGGGGAGCGTCTGTTGGTAAGAAGTGAACTGATTGGACCGCAGACCAAAGAGGAACAAAAAGGTGACGGTTCCTGCCCATATTTTGTAATAAAACTTGAGGATCCGGGGTATCCGGTAGCATTTGAAGAATCAGGAGGGAAAGAAGATGGAATTGACAAAGAAAAATCTGCATCAGATTTGCAGAAAGAGTGAAGCAGAGACACAGATTACCTTTGATGAGGATTACAATGTACCGGATACAAAGCCAGATGTGGGACGTATGATTCAGAAAAAAGGGGAAGTGGTACTGAAGGAGGTACAGGTCAGCGAAGGGCGTGCCAGAATTACAGGAACACTGGAATTTCACCTGTTGTATGTATCAGATGGCCAGGTGCGTAGAATTTATCATATGGACGGAGCATTGAATATTGATGAAAATATTAATCTGGATGGACTGACCAGCGGAGATAAAATCTGCCTGAAATGGGATATGGAGGATTTAAGTATTCATCTGATCAATTCCCGAAAGCTGAATATTCGCGCCCTGGTGACCTTTCATGCCTATGTGGAGGAGATACAGGATGTTCTCCTGCCCCAGGAGCTGAAGGATTCGGAGGGGACTTCTGTAAAGATGGAAGAAGTTGCTGTTCTGGAATTGGGGGTACATAAAAAGGATACCATGCGTATCAAGAAGGAACTTACACTGGCTTCCAACAAACCGAACATTCACACCATACTCTGGAAAGATATGCAGGTCCGGGCACTGGATATCCGGGGGATGGAGGGAAAGATCGCGGTCAAAGGCGAGCTTTTTGTATTCACCTTGTATTCCGGGGACGATGAGGACCAGCCGCTGCAGTATCTTGAGCAGGCGATTCCCTGGCAGCAGGAGGTGGATTGTCCGGGATGTACGTTGGAAATGATCCCGAATATTGAAGTTACCATGCTTCAGAATACATTGGAGGTGGCACCGGATGCAGACGGTGAAGAGCGGGTGCTGCAGATGGATATGGTCCTGGAGCTGGATATGAAGCTTTACCGGGAAACCAGCAGTAATTTGATTCAGGATGTATACGCGCCGAATAAAAACTATGTGTTGACAAAAGCACCGAAAACGCTGGAAAGTTTGTTGGTCAAGAACTTTTCCAAATGCAGAGTCAACGACAGGATTAATGTGCCGGAGCCGTCCAATAAGATTCTTCAGCTCTGTCACAGTGAGGGAACCGTAAAAATTGATTTTATGAAGGTCGTGGAAAATGGGATTCAGGTCGAGGGCATTGTAAAACTCAGAATCCTGTATATTATCAGTGATGATGAGATGCCTTTTTATTCTATGGAGACGGCAATTCCATTTACCCATGTGGTGGAGGCGCCGGGAATTAATCAGATGTGTAAATATTATCTGCGCGGCGATATTGAACAGTTGTCCGCTACCATGATTGACAGCAACGATATCGAAGTGAAAGCGGTGATTAATCTGAATGCCATCGTGATGAGGGAGCATACGATGGAGATTGTAAGTGAAATCAGGGAAGAACCGCTTGATATGGAAGAAGTTCGCAATATGCCGGGGATCGTCTGCTATCTGGTGCAGGATGGGGATACACTGTGGGATATTGCAAAGCGGTTTTATACCACAGTAGATGAAATCTGTGAATTAAATGAGCTGAAATCGGAGATTGTAAAACCGATGGATTCTTTGCTTCTGGTGAAAAAGGTGGAATAACCGGGTTGCTTTTTGGGCATAAATCAGTTAAGATATATTGTATACAAAAAACGTAAAAATACATTTGATATTGAGTGGTTGCAAAAGAGAATGGATGATTGAGGTACGAGTATGAGATTACGGGCGATGGCCAAGATTAATTTGGGGTTAGATGTAGTAGGGAAGCGGGAAGACGGATATCACGAGGTCCGCATGATTATGCAGACGATTCATATGTATGACCAGATTGATATTGCAAAAAGTGAGGAGCCGGGGATCAGAATCAAGACGAATCTGCCCTATCTGCCCTGCAATGAGAATAATCTGGTACACAAGGCGGCTAAGCTTTTGATGGATGAATTTCACATTACGAAGGGACTGGATATCCGTCTCAGAAAGTTTATACCGGTAGCTGCAGGTATGGCAGGGGGGAGTTCAGACGCGGCCGCAGTCATGGTGGGAGTGAACCGGATGTTTCATCTGGATCTGTCCATGGAAGAGCTTGCAAAACGCGGTGTTGCGATTGGTGCAGATGTGCCTTATTGTATTATGCGGGGGACAGCGCTTGCGGAGGGAATCGGGGAGATATTGACCCCATTGCCGCCGATGCCGCCTTGTTATATCCTGGTGGGTAAACCGGGAATCAATGTTTCAACAAAAAATGTTTATAAAAGCCTGCGTGTCGATGAGATTGAGAACCACCCGGACATTGACGGGATTATGGATGCCATCAGCCAGGGTTCTTTGGAGGGCGTGACGGCACGCATGGCAAATGTTCTGGAAGATGTGACAATCAGGGATTATCCCGTGATTGCTGAAATTAAGCAACATATGATAGAGAATGGAGCTTTAAACGCGCTGATGAGCGGAAGCGGTCCTACAGTATTCGGGATTTTTGATGATAGAAGAAAGGCGGAGCACGCTTATCAGAAGCTGCAGGATACCAATCTGGTGAAACAGATCTATTTGACAAAACCATTTGGTCATAATCATTCAGTTGCTGTCGGTTTGTGAGGCAGTTATATTTGGAGATAGAGGACAGTAAGAGATGGGAAAAGATGAATTGACTTTGAGTATGAGTAATTATCAGTATATGCCGCTTCGGGATGTTGTGTTTCACACACTTCGCGAAGCAATTCTGCGTGGGGAATTAAAACCGGGAGAGCGGTTGATGGAGATCAAACTTGCGAATCGTCTGGGGGTATCCAGAACCCCGATTCGTGAAGCAATCCGGATGTTGGAATTGGATGGACTGGTCATCATGGTGCCGCGGAAAGGCGCACAGGTGGCACAAATTACCGAAAAGGATCTGAATGATGTGCTGGAGGTTCGCTTAGGTCTGGAGGAACTGGCTGTAAAGTTTGCCTGTGAGCGTATGACAGAGGAACAGATTCAAGAGCTGGAGGCTGCCGCAGGGGAGTTTGAGAAACAGGTAAATTCCGTGAAGGAAGGAGACATTACGGCATTGGCGCAGGCGGATGTGCATTTCCATGAGCTGATTTATCAGGCCACGGATAATCAAAGGCTGGTTCAGTTAATCAGCAACCTGCGCGAGCAGATGTATCGGTACCGGATTGAATATCTGAAGGATGTGGAGATTCGGGATTCCCTGGTAGAAGAACATTATGCAATCTGTGAGGCATTGAAAAGGCGGGATGCACAGGGTGCCTATCAGCATACATTTGTTCATATCAGCAGGCAGCAGGATCGAATTATGAAAATGATGAAGCAATAGAAGCATTTTCATCCAAAGGAAAATAAAATCGTTCAATATAGAAACGAAATTGAACGAAAGTGAAAGGGTATCTATCAAATAGAATGATAGATGCCTTTTTTTCGTGTATGAAGCGCCGGAATTGGGAAATACTGTTTATTAAGTGTGACAGGAATGGAGGGGATTTCAGAAAATGAAGGGCAATAAAAGTGATGGAGCAGTCAGGAAGATCAGTAAGGATATACGCAAGAATGAGGCGTACATTAAGGAACGGTGTACGGGGTGCAGTGATATTATCATTCGGCCGATGATGTTGGGAAACGGGAAGAAAGTTCGGTGCCTGGTGGTTTATATTGAAGCGGCGGTCAGCAATATGGTTTTGGAAGACTCGGTGATCGGAAAGTTGATTAATCATCTTTGGGAGATTCCGGGTGATGAGATTGCCTCTTTTGTGGCGGAAAACGGGGTTGGAATCTCGGATACGGCGGAGTTTACGGAGATGGAGGGGGCATTTCAGGCAATGTTGGCTGGAAATGCCATTTTCTTTCTGGACGGCTATGACAAGGCAGTTAAGATTGGAAGTAAGGGGTATCCCAATATGGGGGTATCCAGGGTGGAATCGGAGAAGGTTCTGCGCGGCTCCAATGAGGGATTTACAGACTCGGTGAAGACAAATACGGCTCTGATTCGGAAACGGGTCCGCAGTACGAATCTGAAAGTGGAAGAGATCAAGGTGGGTGTTCGTTCAGATACGGTAGTAGCGCTTGTATATATGGAAGAATTGATGTATCCGGAGGTATTGGAAAAACTGAAAGAAAGGCTGGAGCAGTTTGAAATTGATGGGGTGTTGGATTCAGGGATGTTAGAGCAGTTGGCAGAAGAGGACTGGAAGTCACCGTTTCCGCAGTTTGAGACGACAGAGCGCCCCGATCGGGCGGCGATGGAGGTTCTGGATGGGCGTCTGGTGGTGATCTGTGACAATTCACCGGTCGCAATCATGCTTCCGGCCACCTTTTCCGGGTTTATGAAGTCCAGTGAGGATCGCTATAACCGGTTTGAAATGGTGTCTTTTCAGCGGCTGATCCGCTATAGTGCAGCATTTATTGCATTGATGATTTCCGGCATCTATCTGGCAGTCATTCGGTTTCATACGCAGGTACTTCCTACAAATCTGCTGTTGTCCTTTGCAGAGGCAAGGAGAGGGGTGCCGTTTCCAAGTATTGTGGAGATTCTGTTGATGGAACTGGCTTTTGAACTGATTCGGGAGGCGGGTGTGCGGATGCCGGGCCCCCTTGGGGGTACGATTGGGATTGTGGGCGGTCTGATTATCGGAGATGCGGCAGTCAGCGCCAATTTGGTCAGCCCTATGACTGTGGTGGTGGTAGCTTTAAGTGCATTATCCTCGTTTGCTATACCAAATGAGGAATTTTCCGCTCCTTTCCGATTGCTAAAATACGGATTTATTCTGCTTGGCGGGCTGTTTGGAATTTTCGGACTTGTATTGGGATGGTTTCTGTTTCTGGGGCATCTTGCGGGACTTACCAGTTTCCAGATTCCGTATCTGATGCCTTATGTGGGTCAGGATGTACCGGAGTATGAGGATGAACGGGACAGTCTGCTTCGGGCGCCATTTCGCATGATGAGAAGGAGGCCGATTTTCACAAAACGCAGTCAGAGAGTTCGTTTGAAAGAAAAGGAGAAGGGTAAATAAAATGTTTGCAGATAATCAAAGAATTTCACACCGGCAATTGAAACGGCAGATGTTGCTTTCCTTCGGCGGGGTGTTGATACTGCTGATGTCCGGAGAGATGGCAGGCGGCGGAAGAGCCGGTATCCTGGGTGCATTCCTGGGATACGGTGCACTGCTGATTTACTTTTTCTTTCTGGTGAGAAATGCATCGGCCTTTCAACATCTTTCGGTTATTTTTGGTGGGATCGTAAAGTGGATTGTATACCTGATTTATGGAAGTTTTCTGGTGTTGACCGGGGGATTTTTACTTGAGCGGATCGGTCATATCAGTAATTTGTATCTTTTGCCGGATGTCAGCGGAGAGCTTTTGAAATTTCTGATTCTGGCTGTGGCGCTTCTTGGGATGGGAGGCGATATCCAGAAGCGGGGCAGAATGGGAGAAGCAGCATTTCCATGGGTATTTTGGGGATTTATACTGCTTCTGATCCTGGCGGCAGTTCATATGCGGGTACCGGATGGGGGACAGATGCCGGAATTGGAGGGAGGTTCTCTGATGTTGTGGGGATATCGATATTTTGCGGTAGGATGCACGGTTGGGCTTTTTCCGCTGGCTTGTGCGCGGACAGAAGGGCGTGGCAGCCAGATGTGGGAGTTGGGTAAATCATGGCTGATCCTGACTTTGATGGTTGCAGCCGCAGCCCTGATTTTACTGGGAACTTACGGATATTCAGGAGTGAATACCATAGAGTTTCCTGTGCTTAGTCTGATGGCGGGGACCACTCTGCCCGGCGGATTTCTGGACCGGTTTGATATCATCTGGATGGCAATTTTGTTATTTTCTCTGATCTTTTCTCTGGGAAGTTTATTGTTCTACAGTGTACGCCTGGCAGTGTCCGGAAGTATGACGGAACCGGAGAAGGAGAAGAAAATGTCTTGTGGAGTTCTGATTGCGTCAGCACTTCTGATGTGGATCATATCTGCGGTCAGATATGGAAACAGCGTAGGAATTGAGACGGTTTATATGCGGTTGCTGGAGTGCTTTTATGCGCCGCTGTTTGTAATAATCACACCCCTGGCGGGATGGGGATATAGGAGGATGCGTCATGAAAATCAGGAAAAGTATAAGAAGAATCATTAGCCTTACCGCTTTCGCACTTTTCTTTGGCGGCTGCGGGGGGATTGAGCCGGAAAAAAGGGATTATCCGCTTTCGTTGGCCTGGGATTATCAGGAGGGGAGCTATACGCTCATTTACGGAATGGCAGAACTTTCGGAGATGACTGAACAGCAGAAAGGAGATGAAAATACTCCGCCTGGTCTGATGGTTCAGGGGGGTTCTCTGGATGAGCTGCGGGCAGAATATGTGAAAAGTCAGCAATATTATCTGGATCTTGGACATGTTCAGGCTGTGATCTTCAGTCAGAGACTTCTGGAACAGCCGGATGCTTATGGGATCGTTGTGGAGGGGATGCAAAAGAATCCGATATTAGGAAAGAATGCATATGTATTTGCTGTGGATGCGCCGGAAGAGGTGATGAAGCTGGGCGGACAAAAGGAGGATACGATAGGAGAATATCTGACAGGAATCTATGAAAATCATATGCAGACACAAAAGGATGGAGTTACCCTGGAGGAACTTTATTATGATTGGAATAATGAGGGAAAAATAACCAGTCTTCCGAGACTGATTGCGGAGAAAGGGCAGGTGGTCTTGTGCGAAGAGGTATAATTGCGTGGGGGGGAGCATTAGTTTTGGGATTAGGCGCTGCCCTGTGGTCCGGTCACGTGGAAGGACGTGCAGCCGCCATCCAACAGGAAATTGCAGGACAAGTGGTCCGGTTTCATGTACTTGCCGACAGTGACAGGATCAAAGATCAGGAAATCAAACTCTTTGTAAAAGAGCGGCTGCTGGAAAAGATAGAGATTCTGTTGGAAGAGGCAGATTCTCTGGAGTGCACCAAAGAAATTTTGAAACAGAATACGGAGTATCTGCAAAAGGAGGCAAAATGTTGTCTGGCGGAGGCGGGGAGTAGCGATGATGTGACAGTAAGTTATGAGACAGACTACTTTCCGGTGAAATCATACGGGGATTATACGTTTCCGGCCGGGGAGTATGAGGCACTCCGCGTGAAAATCGGCAGGGCACAGGGGCAGAACTGGTGGTGCATGTTGTATCCGTCTCTTTGCTTTGAGGATGCACTGCATCCCGTTCTGGAGGAGAAAGAAAACAATCTGAAACATGTGCTTAGTGATGAAGCTTATGATGAAATCTGGAAAAAAGAAAAGATACATTTTACATTTCGGTGGTTTTGACTTGAAATTCCCGGGTTTACAGGGTATCATAGTTAGCAGGTATGTAAAACATAGCGAAAAGTCGGTTGTTCTGTGAGTAGACGGCTATGTTACAAGGAGAACAGAATATGAATTTTGATAAATATGCACCAATCGGAGTGTTTGATTCCGGTGTCGGCGGGCTTACGGTGGTGCGGGAGATTATGCGGAATCTGCCGAATGAGCGGATTGTATATTTTGGTGATACTGCACGTGTTCCTTATGGAACAAAATCCAGAGATACGGTTCTTCGATATTCCCGGCAGATTGTACGTTTTTTGCAGACAAAACAGGTAAAGGCGATTGTAATCGCCTGTAATACGGCCAGTGCCCTTGCTTTAGATGCGATTGAACAGGAGATTGATATCCCCATTATCGGTGTGGTAAAGCCGGGAGCACGTATGGCTGTAAAGGCCACGAAGAATAAGCGTATTGGTGTAATTGCCACAGAAAGTACCATTCAAAGTAATTTATATCCCGCATTGATTCAGGAAGCGGATCCGGAGATTATGGTATTGGGGAAATCTTGTCCGTTGTTTGTTTCCCTCGTAGAAGAGGGATGGATCAAGGATCCGATTACATATGAAGTTGCCAGGCGGTATCTGAAAGAGTTGCTGGACAAAGATATTGATACCCTGATTATGGGCTGTACCCATTATCCGCTTCTGCGTTCCCTGCTGCGGGATGTTGTAGGAGAGAAAGTAACACTGATCAATCCGGCGTACGAAACATCTCAGGCATTAAAACGTCTGTTGGCGGAGCTGGAATTAGAGAATCCGGATGATTATTGGAGTAAACAGGAATCCAACGATGAGAAATACAGATTTTACAGCAGCGACGCGGTGGAACGATTTAATACATTTGCAAATTCCGTGCTGCCTTATGAGATTCGTTCCACTTCATTGGTACAGATCGAGAACTATTAGCGTGTGCCTGACGGCAGGTACACCGGATGGGAGATAAGATGACAAAAGATGTAATGATAAGTATTTCCGGACTGCAGTATATAGTCGGAGCAGGAGAAGAGGAACCTGTTCCGGTTGAGGTCGTGATGGGAGGACAATACTATAAAAAGAATGGACAGCATTATCTGATTTATGATGAAACGGTGGACGGATTTGAAGGAACCACCCACAATATCTTGAAATTTGATGAGAAGAAGATGGAAGTTCATAAGAAAGGACTGATCAATGTCCAGATGATTTTTGAGGAGAATAAAAAGAATCTGTCTTTTTATCAGACTCCTTTTGGCATGATGAATATGGGAGTGGCAGCCACCAGGATTTCAGTGAGGGAAGAAGAAGATTCCATGGATGTGGTGGTTGATTATGCATTGGACATGAATGAGTCTTATGTGGCGGACTGCACAATTGCGATGACGATTCGGGCGAAAAAGGACGCAGAAGGATGAGGACGGACGAGGACGGACGAAAAACCGGGAGGGAGGTGTCCCTGCGCGGCGGCGGTGTCCGGAATGGGAGCGGTTTCGACTGGTAAGATGTTCTAAGAGAAACGGCGGCGTACATTCACAGAAGCAGAGCAATTCGGCATAAAATCCTGATGATTTTATACCTCAGTGCTCTTTTGGAATGGGTTTGGTAAACCCATTCCAATCTGTGAATGTACGCCGCCGTTTCTCTAAGAACATCTACACCAGTCTGCAAATGCTCCCATTCCGGGCACCGCCGCCGCGCAGGGACACCTCCCTCCCGGTTTTTCTGGCTGTGGGCTGATTTCTATATGGAGACAGACGATTTCAAGGTTGACGAAAGGCAGAAATCTGGGAATGTCAGCAGAACAGGCAATGACCGCTTTGGGAGTATCAGAATCTGAGAGAGGTATTCTCTCAAAGAGAATCTAATAGATAATAAAAGAAAGCCGGTAAAAGCAGTGATTTGCTTTTGCTGGCTTTCCTGTGTGTACTATAGTAAAAATCTTCCTTATGCTTCGCCGCGTGCTTTGCTCATCATGCGTTTCCAGAAACCTTGTTTCTTCTTAGGGGCTTCCAGAGAACCGCGAAGACCTTTTACACCGGTGATGTAGATACCGCTTACCGTGGCTTTTACTTCTTTTTTCACCGGAATTAAATCATAGACACGTTCATCGGCTACCAGAGTCATGATCCTCGGTCCGATCTTTGCTTTTACGATGGGCAGTTTTGCACGCCGCATCATCTTTGGAGTCTGGTCAATGACCATCTGGGGGAGACCGGATTCTTTTAGTTTCATGCGCTTTTTATCTATGATCAACATGGAGACTGTTTGCTTTGTTGCTTCAATCTGCTCCTGCTGAGCTTCCTGCTTCTTCTGCATTCTCCTTCCAAGAAAATAGAGAATAGCTACGATAGCGACCAGCACTATCAAAATAATTAATAAAACCTGCCACACTTTCATACCTGTACCTCCTGATAGTTACAATGAAAGTCCCGGACAGCGGCCATGAGGAGCGCATGCTCGCATGCGGCGAGTCATGGATATTGGACGGGCAAGCCAGTATGAATAAGTAGGGAGACAACCCGGATTACGAATACTGGCGGCGATTGCGGGAGCACAAAGTGCGGAGCAATCGACTTTCATATTACGTAGTAATTCTATCATTGTTTGATTTAAAAGGCAAATACATTTTCAAAAAAAGTCGGGAAATGCGGTGTCAAAAAGGAAAGACTGTGTTATTATAGAAATAACTGTGCAGACACGGAAGTTTTCAGAGGAAGGATGTCGGATTTTCGTTGATACACAAAGAAGAGTGTCAGGTAAGGAGACAGAGTATGAGTGATCATAAAAGGCAGGCCAGCCGGGAAGAGGAGGCACGCCGCCGAAGGAGGGCACAGCGCCTGAGAGAAGAGCGGAGAAGAAAGAAAAGAAGAATTGCAATTATGATACGTATCGGCTGTGTTGCAGTATTTGTCCTGTTTATTATCGGAGTTATTTTCGGTGCCAGGAGCTGCAGCAGGCGCAGGGAGGAGAAGGAGGCACGGGAGAAAGCCCGGCAGGAAGCGTTGGCAAGAAAAGAGGAAGAGAAAAGGCAGCAGAACCAGAACGTCCTTGCGCAGGCAGAAGCATTGGCGGTTCAGTATGATTATGACGGTGCGATTGCATTGTTAAAAAATGTGGAAGGTTACGAGGAAGATACAAGTTTAACGGCTAAAATCACGGCGTATGAAAAAGATAAATCTGCGTTGGTGGAATGGGATGTGAATCAGGTGGAACATATTTTTTTCAGACATCTGATTGTGGATCAGGAACGGGCCGGGGCTTCTGAGGACCCGGCAGTACAGGCTGCAAATCAAAACACCATGACCGTGGAAGCTTTTTTGCAGACCTTGGAGCAGATGTATGAAGAGGGATATATTCTGGTCAGTATCCGGGATCTGGTAACAGAGGAGAGAGACGAGGAAGGGAATGTAGCTTACAAAAAGGCAGAACTTAAGTTACCTTCCGGGAAAAAGCCTTTTGTTTTGTCTCAGGAAGATGTGAGTTATCCGTTTGCACTGACGGCATCAGGCTATGGAGCAAGAATCGTGGCCGGCGAGGATGGAAAACCGGCGGTGGAATACAGACAGGCGGATGGAAGCGTTGTGATTGGTGATTATGATGTGGTTCCATGTCTGGATACATTTATCGAGGAACATCCGGAATTTTCCTATCGGGGTGCCAGGGGCATTTTGGGAGTATCTGGGTATAATGGTGTTCTGGGGTATCGCACAGACGAGGTGTTGGGAAAAAGTGCGGAAGCTGGAAATCCCTATGCAGATTACGGCGTTTATGATACGGCGGCCGAGACAGATGCCTGTAAGACAGTGGTTCAGTTATTGAAAGAGGAAGGTTGGGAATTTGCAAGTAATGGTTACGGCGGTCTGAGTTATGCCAGTACCCTTGACCGTGTACAGGCGGATACGCAGAAGTGGAGTGAACGGGTCGGAAGCCTGATCGGAGGAACAGACCTTTTGTTTTATCCGGAAGGAACAGATATCGGAAGCTGGACAGATTATGATTCGGAAAATCAAAAATTCATGTATCTGAAATCCATGGGCTTTTCCTTTTTCTTTAATCGGGATGACGAGAATACGTTCTGGGTACAGGTTCGTCCGTCCTATGTGAGGCAGGCCAGGAGAAAATTGTAGGAAGAGACTTTCTTTCTGCGGGAAAATGTGATACGATAACTAAACGGAGATGTCTGCCGATGCGGACATCACCATACAGGAAAGTCTGTTTGAAAATTCATTTGTGAAAAATGATTTCAGGAAAGGGTAAAAGATGAAGAGAAAAATAATTGTGCTGATGCTTTGCCTCAGCGTGGGAACATTGGCATTTACAAGTTGCGGTAAAAAAGATAAAAGTGACAGCAGTTCTGTAAGTACTTCAGAAGACAGCAGTTCGGCATCTGGCGATGATTCTTCGTCCGAAAGTTCTTCGATTCCGGAGGATGACGGAATTCCGATTGAAGATGAAGAAGATGTTTTAGCATGTCTGGAGCTTGGAAAGTATCGGGGGCTGGAAGTGGAAAAGACTGTGACGACTGTGACTGATCAGGAGGTGGAGGACGTCATTACCTCCAACTATAGTAATACAACGGTAACAGATGAACCTTGTCAGGAAGGAGACACCGTATATATCTCCTACGAGGGAAAAATGAATGGAGAAGCGTTTGAAGGAGGCAGTACAGAGGGGACTTCGATTACACTGGGAGCCAGCGGGTATATTGATGGTTTTGATGATGGCGTGATTGGAATGAAAACCGGAGAAACAAAGGATCTGAATCTGACCTTCCCGGATCCGTATCCGAACAATGAAGAGTTTTCCGGAAAACCGGTGGTATTTACAGTTACCGTATATAATATTTCCCGCCCATACACAGAGCTGACGGAAGAGTGGGTAAAGAAGTACTCGGATTCTTCCAGCATTGAGGAGTACCGTGCAGCGATCCGGAAAAATCTGGAAGATCAGGCAGCGGCCTCCGATGAATCTGCACTGAAGAGCAACGCCTGGTCTCAGATTATGGAGAGCACTACGATTAAGATGTATCAGCAGTCGGAAATCGATGCAGCGAAAAAAGATATGGAAGATTATATGACCCAGTATGCTCAGATGATGGGAACCGACCTGGCAGGATATATTGAGCAGATGGGTATGAGTGAAGAAGAATATGAGGCTAATCTGCTGGTGACGGCAAAGGCAACGGCAAAGGGAAATATGATTATCAAAGCCATTGCCCAGACCGAAGGGTTCACGAAAGATGATTCTGAGTACAAGGAAATTCTGGCAAAGACAGCAGAGGATTTTGGAATGGCAGAAGATGCGTTGGTGGAAGAATATGGACAGGATCAGGTGGATCGCTTTATTGACAGTGAACGTGTTATGAATGTAATTCTGGATTCTGCAACCATTAAAGAAGTACCGGCAGAGACAAAGGATAGTGCATCTGCGGAATAAGAATAAAATAATACAAGTGAATAAGTAATTTAGGAACTGTAGAAAAATAGCTTGTGCAGATTGTGCAGGATATTTCTTCGAGAGTGCAAGTCAAGAGGCATGAGTTATTTTCTTACAGTTCTTTGTAAAAAGCGTGTTTGGAAAATGGCGGAAACCTGATTTTAAACACGCTTAACTTAAAGTTGAAAGAAACAGGTATGAGACATGGAGAAAATTAAGGAAAGTTTAGACAGTATTTTCTCAGAGCATATTAAAAAAGTGGTGTTCAGTAATCAAAAAGATAAGGGATATTCCTATCGGAAGATTACCGTTGAGGAAAAGAAGGAGGGCTATCAGGCAGAGAAACTGACGGAGAAACAGGCATTTCATCAGGCAATATCGGAGAAAGAGCTGAGAACCTATTGTGAAAGCTGTCTGAAAGATGGATTCGGTCAGATGAATGCATGGAGTGAGCATATGGAATACAGTATCAGGATTTCCAAAAAAGGAAAGGTGCTGTTTCAGCAACGGAGACAAACAGCGCCTGTGAAGATCAGTGCTGCTCACAACCGGAAGAAAAAGTATCTTCTGGAAGAGGGAACCATAATTCCGCCGTTGGTGGATATGGGAATTTTCACAAAAGAAGGAAAAATTGTGCGGCCCATGTACGATAAGTTCCGTCAGATTAATAAGTTTGTGGAATTTATTGATGAGGCAGTGGAGAAATCCGGTCTGCAGAAATTACATATTATTGACTTTGGCTGTGGAAAGTCGTATCTGACTTTTGTCGTTTACTACTACCTGGTTTTCGTGAAGAAAATTCAGGTGGAGATGGTTGGCCTGGATTTAAAAGCTGATGTGATTGCCAGATGCAATGAGACTGCCGGGAAATACGGTTATGACCATCTGGTATTTGCTGTAGGTGATATCAATGGTTATGAGAGTAACATGCCGGTTGATATGGTAATATCTCTCCATGCCTGTGATACGGCGACGGATTATGCGCTTTTCAATGCTATCCGGTGGAATGCAAAGATGATTATCTCAGTTCCGTGCTGTCAACATGAATTATGCGGGCAGATGGACAGTCAGGAGATTGCAATTCTTCAAAGATATGGGATTGTTAAGGAGAGGACGGCAGCATTGATGACCGATGCGATCCGGGGGAATCTGTTGGAAGCCTGCGGTTATAAGACACAATTGTTAGAATTTGTAGATTTGACACATACACCGAAAAATATTCTGATTCGGGCGGTAAAGTCCAATATCAGGAAGGAGCATAAAGCGCTGATGTTGGAGGAAGTGCACAGGCTTTGTCAATGCTTCCGGCTTGAGCCTACGCTTTTGCGCCTGTTGGAGGAAGAGGAATATCTGGCAGATGAAAAATGCAAATGATAAAAGTACGCTGAAGGAAAATGTTACCCATGGTACGGTCAGTTTTCCATTGGCGACGTATTCACTTGACGGTGAAGAATCCTATGGGGTAAAACCGCACTGGCATGGGGAATTTGAGATTTTATACCTGGAACAAGGGAATATGCAGCTGAAGCTGAATATGACGGAGCAATCCGTGAAGGGACCTGCGATGGTATTTGTGGAGCCCGGGGTTATTCATTCTTTTTGGATGGAAGCGTATCCAAGAGAAAGTGCATTAGTCTTTGATTTGAAGATGCTGAGCTTTGAGTATTTTGACAGTATTCAGCATCAGATGTTTCGGCCTATGTTGGAGGGGAGGCTTCATGTAGCCAATGTGATCACACCAGAAAGCGGGGCATGGGAGGAAGCCCTGGGAGGATACCGGAAAATACAGGAAATTTTAGCGCAGATGGGCACGGAGCAGATCAAGTCCAGGCGGAATCGTATCGCAGATAAGCTGCGGATAAAGGGATATTTGTATCAGATATTTGCAGCTTTGGAAGAACAAGGATGTTTTCAGGAAGAAGCGTATCAGGGAAAAGAAGATCCGTATCCGTTAGAGACAATGAAGAAGGTTCTTCATGAAATACATACAAATTATGCCAGAAAGTTGTCTCTGGATCAGATGGCTTCTATGGCAGGTATGAATCCGCAGTATTTCTGTCGTTTTTTTAAACGGTTGACGGGAAAGACGTTTACCATTTATCTGAATGAGATCCGGATTGACCGGGCAGCAGAGCTTCTGGTGAATACAGAAGATAAAATTATACAAGTTGCCGGGGAATGCGGATTTGAGAATGTAGGGTATTTTATCAGACGTTTTAAGGAGATGAAGGGAAGTACACCTTCAAAGTACCGGGAAACGGCGGGGAATTCATTTGAAATTGCAGATTAGAAATTGTTGTATAGCGGCAGTGAAGGGGGAGATATCGATATGGCAGATGGATTTTTGTCACCGGAAGGGGAATTTTTTGAAAAAACAGAGACCTATCATGCGGAGACGGCCAGAAGAATCCTGGGTGGAGATCAGGAGAATTCGGAACCGGTCAGTGAACTGATTCGGAGAGGGTATCTGGCAATGATTGAATTCCGTGCACCCGACAGCAGGGTCAGTCTGCAGCCTGACCTGGATTATGTGCTTGGAAAACGGGATGGTGTATTGACAGAGATACAGATTGCCTGGCTGAAGGAGCATCTGGAGGAATTGAGCAGACATCAACAGTATACCGTCAATATGGACACTACAGGGATTTTTAAAGATTTGCAGTTGGGCAGGGTAAAGATATATCCGGCATGTAAGGAGTGTGAGGAGTTGGCGGCACGCATGGCGTGGTGTGAAGGACGAAGGGAAGAGGAACCAAAACCGTGCATGAGGTGTGAAAATGGGGAGGGACGGAAAAGCGGGCGGTCTGAGGGCTGACCTGCAAGTTTGCTTGCTTCTGCGCTTCTCCTCAGCTAACTTGCGTTCGTACTAAGCTCATCGCCAAAGGGCTCTTCACTAAGTACTCACAGCAAGTGGATCTTCGGACGCGCTCCGAAGTCAGCGCAAACTGCTGCAGGTCAGCCCTCAGACCGCCCGCTTTTCCTGACTTCTGCGGTTCGGCGTTTTCGTGTTCAGACATGTTGGAGTACTGAAGCAAAGGCGGATATTGTGGGGACTTGGGCTCGTCCGTTTGGAGAATTTTGTTTTGTAATTGTGCATGGTGTGTGGTAAAAGTGTGCTTTTCTGTGGTTTTTTAAAACTGCGGGGAAGCATGCTTTTTTTATGTACGAGGTTCAGAGGGGAAAGTGTTCTGCTGAAGAGGATCGTAGATTATATTAGTGAAGTGGTTGTGTCTGTGGCGTTTTGGAACGGGGATATTTTGTCATTTGTGTATAAGGTGGATAATAAAACAATATATATTTATTGTAATACGATAAAAAATAATTGACATACAATGATTTTGCGGTTATAATAGCATATAAAGTCAGATATAGAAAAAATTTCCTGTGGATAAAGGAGGGAGTTGTTATGAAGCAGGTGGAAATGTCCCGGTATTTAAAGTTTATTACAATTGGGGTGGGAGTGTTGTTCCTGGTGTTTGTGATATGGTTTCTGCCTTCAGTGATGCGTGATTTGGTATATGAGGCGGCGGGGCCTGGGATTTACAGGGGGGCTTGTATTTTTGTGTGGGTGACAGCGATCCCGTGTTTGATGTGTTTATGGAGATTCTGGGGAATTTGTGTAAGGATTGGCAGGGATCAGTCGTTTTCCAGAGAAAATGCAGTAGATTTGAAGAAGATGAGTCATTATATGTTGGTGGATTGTATGCTGTATACGGTGTTGCTGGCAGGTATCTGTGTTGAAAAGTGGTATGAATATCACGTAGGGCTGATTTTTGGAGTTTTATTGATTCTGTTTCTCTGCATGGCATTTGTGATTATTTGTGCAGCACTTTCGCATCTGGTATATAAGGCAAGTGAGATGCAGGATGACCAGGACCTGACGATTTGAGGAGGATGGATATGGCGATTGTTGTGAATGTGGATGTGATGCTGGCAAAGCGTAAGATGAGTGTCACAGAATTGTCGGAGCGGGTAGGGATTACCATGGCAAATATCTCCATTCTGAAAAATGGGAAAGCGAAAGCAATCAAGATGAGTACGTTGAATCAGATTTGCAAAGCACTTCAATGTCAGCCGGGAGATATTCTGGAGTACGTGGAAGATGAGACAGAAGAAGTGTGAGAACGTATAAAGAAAGGAGCAGTAGGAATATGGAAGAATGTAGTATGGTTAACAGCCAGAGCGGCTTACCCAGTGGAAATGCCCCCGCTTTTGGGGAAGGGAGACAGGAAAAGAAGAAAGTTCCGATGGTAATTGACAGAAAGGATAAATTATTTGCTTGGATTTATCTGGCAGTCGGGTATGGATTTATTTATACATTTTCAAGCGTGGAGTTTCAGCGGAATTTTGCAATCTTTATTGTTGCATATACGATGGTTGTTATGGCGTATCTGTTTTCGAAAGGAAAGAAACCTGCGGCAGAGAGTTATTTTTGGCTGGCAATTCTCTGGGGTATGGGGATTCCCTTTGCATGGTGGAGCGTGATGCCTTTTTTACAGATTCCGGCGGTGATTTTTGTGGCAGCATACTGGACGTTGACGGCAGCGGGTGGGTTGATTGAAAATCAAAGGACATCACAATGGGTGATTTGTGACAGCTGGAATGCAGTCTGTATTGTACCGTTTTATAATTTTATGTGTCATATCCGTGCAATTGCCAAAGGGGAAGAAGATGAAACCGGGCAGCAGGCAGGCGCCTGGAAGCGGATACTTACAATCGGACTTGGACTTTGTATTGCGATTCCGATTCTTGTGATAGCGCTGCCTTTACTGGCCAGTGCGGATGAGGCTTTCGGTCAGTTATTGATGGGAGGCGGGGCGTATATCGAACGGTATTTTGGCGCGACGCTGGTTCGCTTTCTGTTTTCTGTTCCAGTGACATTTTATCTTTTTGGATTGATCTATGGGGGAATACAGAAACGTCACACAGACCGGATTATAAAAGAGGATGTGTGGGATGCGGGAAATGCAGTGAAGGTGGTTCCGGACATCGCGATTCAGACTGCGATTTTGGTGGTCTGCCTGGTTTATCTGTTGTTTATCGGTTTGCAGGCAAAGTATCTGTTTTCTGCATTTGCAGGGATTCGGCCGGAAGGATTCACCTATGCCGAATATGCCCGTCAGGGCTTCTTTGAACTGTGTGATATCGCAGTGCTGAATTTGGTGGTTCTGGTGGGTGCCAATTGTTTTTCAAGGACAAGGAGGAGTGAAAATGCCTGGCTAAGACGTGGAAATGTTCTTCTGGCAGTCCTGACCTTTCTTCTCATCGCAACGGCTATGAGTAAGATGGCATTGTATATCTATGCCTATGGTTTGACAGAAAAGCGGGTGATAACCATGGTATTTATGATCTGGTTACTGGTGGTATTTCTGATGATGATCATCTGGCAGTACCGAAAGCTTCCGATTGTGCGGATTGCTGTTATGACAGGCGCAGTACTGTTTTGTCTGCTTTGCGTGGTTCCGGTACATGACTGTATAGGGGCATTTAATAGATATTTTCAGTATATTTAGTCTAATGCGGGGAAAATTAAAGTTTCGTATCTGGTGAAACCATAGAATGTGAAGGTAGAGCTATTTGTTGCCTTCACGTTCTATGGTTTTTTTACCTCTTCTTTTTTTGAATCTCTATTTTACTGCTTTTTGGGCATACTCCGTGGTTACCAGTTCTTCGTAAGGCGCCCGGCTGGAAAGTTCTCCGGCGCTGTCCAGAATGTCCTGAAGAAGTTCGAAGCTGTCCTTTTCATAGATCAGATCGCCTTTCCAGGTATCTTGCTCATAGTAACGGGTAACAATGGTTGTAAGGGTGCCAAGATCGGTTTCTTTGAATTGCGGGGCGATTACTTCAGCGATTTCTTCCGGGGTATGCGTCTGGACATAGTCCATACCTTTTTGCAGTGCGTTGGTAAATGCCTGGATAACTTCCGGGTTTTCCTCCATATAGCTGGTTTGAGCGCAGTAAGAAGTGTAAGGGACATAGCCGGAATCTTTTCCGAGAGAAGCGACTACATAGCCGTCTCCTTCTTTTTCAAGAGCAGTGGCCGAAGGCTCAAATTCCACGGTATAATCTGCGGTTCCTCCCGAGAATGCAGCGGCGGTGGAACCAAAATCGACACTTTGATTGATGGTCAGATCTTCAGCAGGATCAAGTCCGTTCTGTTTGAGAACATATTCAAATACCATCTCCGGCATTCCACCCTTGCGGCCTCCAAGAACTGTTTTGCCTTTTAAGTCCTCCCATTGAAAATCGGGTTTGGCTTCTCTTGCTACCAGAAAATTACCTGCCCGCTGTGTCAATTGAGCAAAGTTTACCACTACGTCATTGGCGCCTTCCAGATAAGCATAAATGGAGGATTCACCGCCCATAAACCCAATCTGTGCCTCGCCGGAGATTAAAGCGGTGAGAACTTTGTCGGCACCAAAGCCGGTTACTAATTCCAGGTCCAGTCCCTCTTCTTTAAAGTAGCCCTCTTCAATTGCCACATACTGGGGTGCATAGAAGATAGAATGGGCAACTTCATTCAGGGTGACTTTTGTCAGTTCGTCAGGTTTTGAAGTCTTTGATTCGGTCGATATGGAGGAACTCGCTGTGCTTTTGGAAGCAGAATCCTTTTCAGAACAGCCCACAGTCAATGTACCAAATAATAGTGCAGAACAAAGTAGGAATGCGATTTTCTTTTTCATAGAATTCTCCTGTTGAAATATATTTAGAGGTTCTCTATTTTTATATGTAGGATAAGGGGATTTGGTGACAGAAGCATAAAAATAGGTTTGAGATGTTTTCGGTTGGTTGTGAGAAAGAAATTGACAGACCTTTTCAGCAAATGTATCATAATTGTAGTTATTGATTCAATATTAGGAGGGAATATGAAAAAAAGATTATTGGCAGCGCTGCTTGCGGCAGGGCTTTGCAGCAGTCTTGTGACAGGATGTTCAGAGGATGGAAAGAATACGGCAGTCGGTGAATCGGACGGAGTGAAAAGTCTGGCGATGGAGCAGATAAATAATCAGCAATTGAATATGCTTGATGATAATTACCGAACCTGTTATGAGGTATTCGTCTACAGTTTTTATGACAGTGACAAAGATGGAATCGGTGACTTAAAAGGTCTGACGGAGAAGCTGGATTATATCAATGACGGAGATGATACCACGGATGCTGATCTGGGCTGTAATGAAATCTGGTTGATGCCGATCATGCCGTCCACAACCTACCACAAATATGATGTTACCGATTATTGTGCCATTGATCCGGAGTATGGCACAATGGAAGATTTTACGGTTCTGGTAGAGGAATGTCACAAGCGTGGTGTCCGTGTGATCATTGATTTTGTTATGAATCATACCTCTTCCAAACATGAGTGGTTTACAGCGGCGTGCCAGTATTTGCAGAGTCTGGGAGAGGGAGAAGAGCCTGACGAGAGCGTATGTCCCTATGTGGGTTATTATAATTTCACGAAAGAATCAAAAGGAAATTATTATCAGGTTCCCGGAACGGATTGGTATTATGAAGGGCAGTTCTGGAGCGAGATGCCGGACTTGAATCTTTCCAATGAGGCGGTGCGCCAGGAATTCTCAGAGATTGTCCGCTTCTGGCTGGGTATGGGTGTGGATGGCTTCCGTCTGGATGCTGTGAAAGAATATGTTACTGGAAATAACAGTGCCAATGTGGAGGTACTGACCTGGTTTACGGATATGGTGAAAGCTCAAAAAGACGATGCGTATCTTGTGGGTGAGGCATGGTCTGATTATAATACCTATGCACAGTATTACGGCAGCGGCATGGACAGCTTATTTGACTTTGCATTTGCAGATAAGGACGGCTATATTGCACGGGTTTTAAATGGTTCTGCAAAAAGCGGTGCAAGTACCTATGGAAAAGCCATTGCTGCTGTGGATGAGACCATTCGTAAGTACACGGAAAATTATATCAACGCACCATTTTATACCAATCATGATCTGGCCCGCGGTGCCGGATATTATACCGGTGAATATGCGGAGTGTAAGGTAAAGATGGGACAGGCGATGAACCTGCTTATGAGCGGAACTGCATTTCTTTATTACGGAGAAGAGATTGGTATGAAGGGTGCAGGGAAGGATGAGAACAAGCGACTGGGTATGTACTGGTCTGAAGATCCGGATACTGAGGGAATGTGTGACGGACCGAAAGATGCGGATTCTGTGAAAATGTCTTACGACAGTCTGGAAGATCAGCAGAAGGACGCCTGCTCCATCTATCATTTTGTGAAGCAGGCAATTAAAATCCGGAATATCTATCCGGAAATTGCAAGAGGTACCGTAACATTCTGTGAAGAACTTTCCGATGACCAGGTCTGTGTGCTTATGAAAGAATACAAAGGTTCCCAATTACTGCTCGTATTTAATATTTCCGGGAATGAGAATACGGTAGACTTGTCCGGGGTATCGTTAAATGGAAAAGAAACAGGTGAAATAGAGGCAGCCGCCACATTACAGACTTCAGAAGAGGCGGTGTCAGTGGAAGGGAGCAAAGTGATTCTCCCGGCATATTCGATAGAAATTTTAAAATAAGGGCACTTTCAGGAGGTGTGTATTTTTATATTGACAGAAGAGAAACGGCATGATAATATTAATGAACGTTAGATAAGACTAACTACAGAGGTGAGAGATTATGCTAAGACGAAGTAAGATTTTGTCATGGTGTCTGTTGGCATGTATGGTGCTTACCGGATGCCAGAGTAATAGTGATAAGGGAGTGCAGGATACATCCGAACGTGGGGAAGATGAGAAACGCATGGAGAATCAGGTAAAAGAACCGGTGAGCCAGGATATTTTTGCCATGGATACTTACATGACAGTTACTGCATATGGAGATACGGCACAGGAAGCTGTATCCGAAGCCGTGGAAGAGATTCAAAGATTGGATGCGCTGTTATCTACCGGAAATGAGAACAGTGAAGTTTATAAATTAAACCAGGCTGGAGGGGGAACGCTTTCGGAAGATACATGTTATCTATTGGAACGTTCTCTGGAATTGTGGAAGGATACAGATGGAAGGTTTGAGGTTGGTATTTATCCGGTGATGCAGGCATGGGGATTTACGGATGGGGAGTATCAGGTTCCCTCCGGTGAGGAGCTGCAGCAGCTTATTGCTCTGGCAGACTCATCAAAGATTTCTTTTGATGAGGAGAATTCTGCTGTCACATTTGGATTAGAAGGAATGGAAATTGATCTGGGAGGAATTGCGAAAGGCTATACATCCTCCCGTATTATGGACATTTATCGGGAGCACGGTGTGAGCAGCGGTCTTGTAAGTCTGGGAGGAAATGTACAGGTGATGGGAAGCAGACCGGATGGAAATCCGTGGCGTGTGGCAATCCAGAATCCTTCCGGCGGAGATGATTATCTTGGAGTTCTGGAGGCAGAGGATTGTGCGGTAATTACATCGGGAGGATATGAACGGTACTTTGAAGAAGACGGCATCGTTTATCATCATATCATAGATCCGGGCACTGGGTATCCGGCAGACAGCGGTCTTACGTCAGTAACGATTGTAAGTCCCGATGGAACGTTGGCAGATGGTTTGTCCACCTCTTTGTTTATTATGGGAAGAGAGGAAGCCGAAAGATATTGGCAGCAGCATAGCGGGGAATTTGATGTTATTTTATTGGACCGGGATGAAAATCTGTATATAACAGAAGGGATTGCGGATCAATTTACAAGTGAACGAGAGATTCAAGTGATAGAAAAAGGCTGAGACCTTCAAACGTGCTCTGAGACAAGGGAGGCAATGATGAAAAAACGAGACTTGTATCTGGCTGCGGCGCTGCTTCTTGTAGCAGCGGTATTGTTTTTGGTAATGCGAATCGGAAATCAGAAGGAAGGAAGTCAGGTAAAAATTACCGTAGACGGAGAAACTTATGGCGTATATTCTCTTTGGGAAGATCAGGAGATCGAAATGAAAGAGACGGCAGGAGAAAACTGTATCCGTATTGAAAATGGAAAAGCCAGAATGATTGCCGCGGACTGCCCGGACGGATATTGTATGGACCAGGGAGAAATACAAAGACCAACAGAAACAATTGTCTGTCTGCCCCATAGAGTGGTGGTGGAAGTGATTACACAAGGTGAGGCAGAGGATTCCGTAGATGTAATTGCGAAGTGATTTCTGAACAATTCCTTGCGGTATTATCGGAAGAAACGTTGCCAAAGTACAGCCGGAAGTGCTATAATCACATCTAAGGAACTGTTAAGAAATAACTTGTTCATTTGAATTACTGACAAGTTATTTCTTAACAGTTCCTAACAGCGAAAAATGGGAAATGCATCAGGAGGAATAACCGATGAAAGTAGGATTTATTGGCTGCGGCAATATGGCATCTGCCATGTTAGGCGGTATCATTCAGAAGGGTGTTGTAGCGAAAGAAGATTTGATGGCATCCGCCAGAACCGAAAAGACACGGAAAAAAATAAAAGAAGAATTTCAGATTGCGGCAATTGAAGATAATAAGGAGCTGGCTGCAAAATCAGATATTATTGTTCTGGCAATCAAACCGGTCTATATGGAAGAGGTGATTGAGGAAATTGCAGAATGTGTGACGGAAGAGAAGATTATTGTGACATTGGCCCCGGGCAAAACATTGGAATGGCTGGATGTTACCTTTGGAAAACCAACCAAGCTGATCCGAACGATGCCCAATACCCCGGCGTTAGTTGGTGAGGGGATGACGGCACTGTGCCCCAATGAACTGGTAAGTGATCGGGAAATGCAAGTCGTTGAAGAAATTTTCCAAAGTTTTGGAAAGACACAGGTGGTCAGCGAACCCATGATTGATGTAGTCGTTGGTGTGAGCGGAAGTTCTCCGGCTTATGTATTTCTGTTTATCGAAGCGATGGCAGATGCGGCAGTAGCCGATGGGATGATGCGTGCACAGGCATATGAATTTGCTGCCCAGGCGGTTCTAGGAAGTGCCAAGATGGTACTTGAGACGGGAATGCACCCGGGCGCACTGAAAGACATGGTATGCTCTCCCGGCGGTACGACGATTGAGGCAGTACGCGTTCTGGAAGAGAAGGGGATGCGCAGTTCTGTATTTGAGGCATCAAAAGCGGCGGTAAAAAAAGCACGCGGCTTATAAAGCGCCCCCTCTGCTCAAGTTACTGTTGTGATATTTTGTGGAAAAGGTTACATCTTCCCCAAACCAGGCAGGCGGTACAAAGTGATTGGCGGCTTCCTCATCGGGGAATTCTACTTCGGCCAGCCGCAGGGTTTCATATGGAGCATCGAAAAGGTCCAGTTCGATTTTCAGGCCATCTTCCAGCGGAAGTATATAGCGGGTTTTGGAAATCAGGATACCGTCTGTTTTGGGACGGAGATGTTCGTAGGCTTCTTTTGTAAGCGGAAGATTGTATTCCTCACGAACCATCAGTCCGCCGGATTTATAGGTGAGATAATATTGGTCATCCTGTCTCCGGATACGGACAACCGGTGCAGTACACAGATAGCCTTGTTCGATTTTGTGATGGGGGTATTGCTCCAGATGTTCCGGCAGTTCCGGAATCAGATATTTGCGTTCGATTTCCATAAAAATTCCTCTCTTTCAACAGTAGTGGCGGGCGGTTGCGAAAAATTCTGACGGATCAGAAATATCTCAATCCCGTTTGTGCTGTTTTTATTTTAGTACAAAACAGATGAAAAGACCAGCAGTATATTTGTGTGAGTTCGGAAGATACAGAGCGTCTGCATTTTAAATTTGAGGGAACGGTAAAGGTACTGAGCAGTTACAATTCAAGATGGTAAAGGAGAAGTTGATAATGGCAAAAGTGTATGTATTTATGGCAGATGGCTGTGAAGAGATAGAGGCACTGACTCCGGTAGATCTGCTTCGCAGAGCGGGCGTGGAGGTCCGCATGGTTTCTGTTATGGGAAGAAAAGATGTCTGCGGGGCACATAAGATTATTTTTGAAGCCGATCTGCTGTTTGAGGAAACCGATTTTTCGGACGGAGATGTCTTTATGCTTCCGGGAGGAATGCCGGGGACTACGAATCTGGCGGCTTATCAGCCCCTTATGGAGCTTTTGAGGGAAAAAGGGAAAGAAGGAAAACGTCTTGCAGCAATTTGTGCCGCACCGGCTGTGATTCTGGGAATGAATGGATTTCTGCAGGGAAAGAAGGCAGTCTGCTATCCCGGTATGGAAGATAAGCTTCTGGGGGCCGAAGTACAGAAGGCAGCGGTTGTGACTGACGGGAATATTACCACAAGCCGCGGCATGGGAACTGCGATCGCGTACGGTTTGGAAATCATCCGGCTTTTGCAGGGAGAAGAAGCAGCAGCGAAGATGAAAACAAGTGTTGTGTATGGTCATGGGAGACAGGATTGATTGTGCGGCAGTGACGGATGGACTTGAGGATTGTAGGCGGTAATATTGAAAAAAATGGGAAGAATGATAAAAAATACTAGCCATTTCTAAGGGTTTGTGCTATACTGCAATAATGACTGTAAGTATGTGCAGAACTATCCGGAAGGAACATTTTCATAGATATCAAGGAGGAATTATACGAACATGAGCGTACAGGTCGAAAAATTAGAAAAAAACATGGCGAAACTGACAATCGAGGTTTCCGCTGAAGAGTTTGAGAATGCAATCAAAGGTGCATATCAGAAGCAGAAGAATAAGATCAGCATACCGGGCTTCCGTAAGGGAAAAGTACCGCAGGCTATGGTAGAGAAGATGTATGGTGTTGGTATCTTTTATGAAGATGCAGCAAATGCGCTGATTCCGGAGCATTATTCTAAAGCAGCAGAAGAGTCTGAACTGGATATTGTATCCCGTCCGGAAATTAATGTGGTACAGATTGAAAAAGGAAAATCCTTTATCTTTACTGCAGAAGTAGCCGTAAAACCGGAAGTAACACTTGGCGATTATAAAGGTGTGGAAGTTCCGAAGGCAGAAGCAGAAGTTACAGAAGAAGAAGTAGCTGCTGAACTGAAAAAAGAGCAGGATAAGAACGCAAGAACGATTACCGTGGAGGACAGGGCTTCTCAGGATGGAGATACCGTAACCATTGATTTCGAAGGATTTGTTGACGGTGTTGCATTTGAAGGCGGTGCAGGAAAAGACTATCCGCTGACTTTGGGTTCCAAGACATTTATCCCGGGATTTGAAGAGCAGTTGGTTGGAAAGAACGTAGATGAGGAAGTGGAAGTAAATGTTACGTTTCCGGAAGATTACAATGCAGAAGAATTAAAGGGAAAAGCAGCAGTATTCAAATGTGTGATCCACAAGATCGAAGCAAAAGAGCTGCCTGAGTTGGATGACGATTTTGCTCAGGATGTTTCTGAGTTTGATACTCTGGAGGAATACAAAGCAGACGTTAAGGCAAATCTTGCCCAGAAAAAAGAGGCAGATGCAAAACGTGCTAAAGAAGATGCTGTTGTAACGAAAGTTATTGAAAATGCAACCATGGAGATTCCGGATGCCATGATCAAGACTCAGGTAGATCAGATGGTAGATGATTTCGCAAGAAGAATTCAGTCTCAGGGACTGACTTTTGAGCAGTATCTGCAGTTTACAGGTTCTACAATGGAAGCTGTTCAGGAGCAGATGAAACCGCAGGCTCTGAAACGTATCCAGAGCAGACTGGTACTGGAGAAGGTTGCAGAAGTAGAGAATCTGGAAGTTACAGAAGAAAAATTGAACGAAGAGATCAAGAATATGGCCGGGATGTACAAGATGGAAGTAGAAAAATTCCAGGAACTGATCGGTGAATATGAGAAAGAGCAGATGAAGAAAGATCTGGCTGTTCAGGAAGCGGTTACTTTCCTGGCAGAGAATGCTGTAGAGAAATAAAATGATACCAGGGTCAGAAGGTTATGCATTTCATGCTTGCATGAAAAAGCATGACTTCGGGACCCGTAAAACATGAGAAAGTAGCCCGAATAGGGCGGAGTTCGAATGTTTTTAGGATTGCGGGAGCACAAAGTGCGTAGCAATCCGTAGGTATCATGGGGCAAAAGACCTTTTGCCCCAATATCATAAAATCAAGGCGGGAGGCTGTTAATATGAGTTTAGTACCTTATGTCGTTGAACAAACCAGCAGGGGAGAGAGAAACTATGATATTTATTCCAGACTGTTGAAAGACCGTATTATTTTCCTCGGGGAAGAGGTAAATGATGTGAGTGCAAGTCTGGTTGTGGCGCAGCTTTTGTTTCTGGAAGCAGAGGATCCGGGAAAAGATGTGCAGTTGTATATCAATAGTCCGGGTGGTTCTGTAACAGCAGGTATGGCGATCTATGATACCATGCAGTATATCAAGTGTGATGTGTCTACCATTTGTATCGGTATGGCGGCGAGCATGGGAGCCTTCTTATTATCCGGCGGTACAAAGGGCAAGCGTCTGGCGTTGCCGAATGCAGAGATTATGATTCATCAGCCTTCCGGCGGGGCGCAGGGACAGGCTACAGAGATCAAGATTGTTGCCGAGCATATCCTGAAGACGAAGCAAAAGTTGAATGAGATTCTGGCAGCAAATACGGGTCAGCCGATTGAGACAATTGCGCTTGACACTGAGCGTGACAATTATATGTCTGCGCAGGAAGCCATGGAATATGGCTTAATCGATAAAGTAATCACGAACCGATAAAAGGAAGAGGGTACTGCGCCTGCAGCGCCCTTTTGCCCTTTTGGACGGTGTGCCCACTGCGCCCCTCCTCCACAGGCAGCGCAGAATTCGTTCTCACTCCGACATCCGGACATACTTGCGCAGATTGTTCGCCTTGCGTCGGACAATCTGCGCAAGTATGTTCGTCTGTAGTCGCAATCACGAATTTCTGTGCTGCCTGTGGAGGAGGGGCGCAGTCGGCACACCAGCAAAAGCTGCAAAACTCCCATGCAGACGTTTGTTGGAACAGGATGGTGGCGTGATGGGAGTTTTGCGGCTTTTGCCGGAAGGCGGTGGGGACGCGAAAAACACCGAAAAGTAGCCATTTTTCGTAGAAAAATGAGCGAATTTGAGGTGTTTTAGGATTGCGTGAGCATGAAATGCGAAGCAATCCGTATATCATAAGCGTCAAAATACCTTTTGACGCTTTCATCATATGATAAGTATAGAGGAATTCGCAGAAAAATGCAAGAGAGAATCATTCCTTTTACGTATTGTATTGAAATAGTAAAAGAATATTCAAAATGGGGATAGTGAAATAAATGGAAATATTTGGTATAATTTGATTAGTATTTGATTTCCAAAATTTGGATAATAGGTGAGGATTAAACAAATGAGAACAATTTTGATTATAGAAGATGACAAAGAACTGGCAGAGGAAGTCAGGGATTTGCTGCTTGCATGTAAGTATGACGTGCTTTTGGCGGATTCCAAAAAGGAAGCTGTAATACAGATAAAAAATAATCTTGTAGATTTGTGTCTGATGGATATTCGTCTGCCAGATGGGAACGGGTATGATCTTTGCCGACAGATCCGGGAATTTTATCGGGGTTCCGTGATTATGCTGACCGCATGTACAAATACGGATCAGGTAGTGGAGGGACTTCAGGCGGGAGCGGATGATTATGTGACAAAGCCATTTCAGATTGCGGAATTATTGGCAAGAATCGAAGCACAGCTGCGGCGATTGGGAAGCAGTAAAGAATTATGGAGTAATGTGGCGCAGTCGGGAGAATTGACGATTCACTTTGAGGAGCATCAAATCTACAGAGGGGATAAGCTGTTAGAACTTGGAGCCCGTGAATATGGAGTCTGCGAATTACTGCTGCACAGAGGAGGGAAGGTTGTGACCAGAGAGACGCTGTTAGAGAAAATCTGGGATGCACGGAGTAATTTTATTGAAGAGGGCACATTGAATGTGCATGTCAGCAGAATACGTAAGAAATTGGGAACTTATCAGGGAAAATCCTATATTGAAACAATTAAAGGAATGGGTTATCGTTGGGCGCATCCGATTATTCAGAAGTAATGTTGGGACTGTAATCTTGTAAAAGAGATATTTTGGGTGTAAAATTCATGTACTGACAGGAATCGTAAGCGATAGAAAGTTATGTGATTGTTTCATGCAGCAGCAGATAAAAGAAGCGGTTGGCTGCGCGAAATGCGGATGGTCAGTGAAAGAAAAGAGAAGGACGTATTGGCAGATGGAAAAGAAAAGTCGTGCAAGAAAGAAGTATGCAGCCGGAAAGCAGGGAAGGGACAATACAAAACTAAAAAGTCATACAGCCGGGAAGCAAACCGGGGATCGAAAAGGGAGCCTTCCAATTCCAAAGAAACAGGACGCAACGAATTGTGAAGAGAGATGCCGGGTTGCCAAAAAGTGCGGAGGTTGTGCATACCAGGCAATTTCTTATGAAGAACAGCTGAAGAAAAAGGAAAAACAGGTAAGGGAGCTGCTGAAAGGAATTTGCCCTGTGGAGCCAATTATGGGAATGGAAAATCCCTATCATTATAGAAATAAAGTACATGCAGCATTTGCTCATCTGCAGGATGGTTCTGTGATATCAGGAGTTTACGCAGAGGGAACACATCGTATCGTACCGATTGATCGTTGCCTGATTGAGGATGAAAAAGCAGATGCTATTATTGTAGATATCCGGGGACTTTTAAAGTCATTTAAAATCAAAGTTTATAATGAAGACAGCGGATACGGACTCCTCCGCCATGTTATGGTGCGCAGAGGATTCCAAAGTGGAGAAATCATGGTGGTTCTGGTGGTGGCTTCGCTGGTATTTCCGTCTAAAAATAATTTTGTAAAAGCCCTGCGGAAGCTGCATCCGGAGATCACAACGGTAATTTTGAATGTAAATGACCGCAAGACCAGCATGGTTCTGGGAGAGCGGAATATTACGCTTTATGGAAAAGGTTATATTGAAGATCAGCTTTGCGGCTGTACCTTCCGTGTGTCCCCTTCATCATTTTATCAGGTAAATCCGGTTCAGACAGAGAAATTATATCAGAAGGCAATTGAATTGGCTGCGTTGACCGGGAATGAGAGAATTATTGATGCTTATTGCGGAATCGGAACGATTGGATTAATTGCCAGCAGATATGCGAGGGAAGTCATCAGTGTGGAGTTAAATAAAGATGCTGTGAGAGATGCAATCGTGAACGCAAAGCGTAATGCGGTGAAAAATGTGAAGTTTTGTCAGGCGGACGCCGGTGAGTTTATGGTAAACATGGCAGAACGGGGAGAACATGTGGATGTAGTGTTTATGGATCCGCCCCGGGCAGGAAGTGATGAGGCATTTTTATCATCGGTGGTAAAACTTCAGCCGGAGAAGGTAGTTTATATTTCGTGCAATCCGGAAACTCTGGCGAGGGATTTGAAGTATCTGGCGAAGAAGGGATATCGGGCGGTTACAGCGGTGCCGGAGGATCAGTTTCCCTGGACGGAGCATGTGGAGACGGTAGTAATACTTTCCCACAAAAAACTGATAGCGTAATCAACGTAAAAGTGGAATTTGGCGAGGGTGAGGGCAAAGTGCCGCTTGATAATATCGCTAAGAGAGCCGAAGCGTACAAGCCGAAAGAACGGGTTACCTACAAAATGATTAAGGAGTACATAGAAGCGAAATACGGCTTTAAAGTACATACCGCATATATAGCAGAGGTAAAACGGGATTTAGGATTGCCAATGTATGATGCTCCTAATGCGGTAGAGGAATTGAAACAGCGGAGGAAACATCCAACGGCGGAGAAAGTGGAAGCGATAAAAGAGGCGTTGAAGCATTTTGAAATTATTAAATGAAGCGATTATAAAAGAAGGTGAATTGATGGGAAGAATAGCGGATTCAACAATCAAAGGATTCATGTATCAGTTTAATTTGTCATTGAATGAAATATTAAAATCAACTAATGAAATTGTAAGAATCGAAGGGATAATCGAAGATATTGATAGGATTAATCAGGAAAACATTACGGCTATCCAATGTAAGTATCATGAGGAAATTGAAAAATTCCAATGGTCAAAGGTGAGCAAGCCTATATTGCAAATGTTAAAGACATATACAAATTCCGAAGGAAATAATATCTCATTTATTTTGTATGCATTTTTCCCATCTGAGCAATTAGGAAAGAAAGCGGTTTCAAAAGATGTAATAAATGAGCTGCTGAATACTAGAAATATAGAATATATATGTGATTATATTGCACATATAAAGAAAATAGAAAATCCAGAGATTAAAAATCTAGTAAGTAAAGAAAGAAAAACAAAAGAGGAAAAAGAAAAAATCAGGCAATATTTCATTACCAATGATTTGGAAGTTTTGTGTGATATTGATGATTTCCTTAATAATAGATTTTGTTTTGTTGTGGGGAGAGAATATTATGAATTGGAAGAAGAAAATAAAGTGTTATTATGCCAAAATGGTTTTTCTCAAGATGATGTAAATGACATTGTTTTTCCAAATGCAATACAGAAAATAGCATCATTAAGTATTTTAAAGGAAGACGAAGATAGAAACATAACAAAAAAAGAAATGTTGGAAGAGTTAAAAGGTATAAGAAAAACAGCTATTTCAAGATGGACAAGAGAGTTGTCAAATTATAAACAACTCTTAACTAGCAGAAGAAAACAATTAGGGAAAAGTTTGAATATGAATTATAGAAAGCGATGTTTTATTTTTGAACCTACGCAAATTGAAAATTTTGAACAAGAAATAGTGCTGTTTATAAAAAATTATATCGATATATATTGTTGTAAGCCAAAGTTACATATTCCAGCAATTATTTGTATACTAGGGTACAACAAAGAAAAAATGGATGGATTAGTAAGCAGATTATATGAGAAGGGAATAGAAGCAGAAACAGGATACCGAGGTAGTATTTTTTATCCAGAAGCGTTTATTAGAAAACCTGAAAGAAAGATTGGTGAAAACTGGATACAGTTTAAAATTAGGATTTGCTCTGATAATGAAGAATGTATTGACGCTATAAATAGAAATAGACAGGATGACATTTTTCAAATAGCGGAGCATTTATCTGATGCATTTTCTACAAGAGATGTTAATCGGGAAATTTTAGATGTGAATAGCTTTAGTCAAATAGAATATTTGTTAAGAATAAAAGATGAGGTGGAGATATGATTGGTAAAGTTTTAGAAAGTTCTGCATTAGAAATTACGACGCGCATGGAGTTTGAAGATTTTGAAAAGAATAAAGATAATTTGAAAATAGGAAAATATCTTCAAATTTCTATTGGAAATCATGAATCTTTGATAGCTTCTATAAAAGGGATTAAAGCTATTGCAGACAATGATAATAAAGAGAAATATATAATGACAGCTGAACCAATAGGAATAATTGATGATAATGGCTTTGCGCCGGGTAGCACATTATTACCATCACCAACAGAACCTGTTGATATTGCGGGACAAGATGTATTAGATAAAATATTTCAAGATAACAAAAAATATTCGTTTCCATTAGGTCATTTGGTTCAAAATAGGGAAGTTGAGTTGAATATTGATGGAAATAATTTTTTTAGTAAACATATAGGTATCGTTGGTTCGACAGGGTCTGGTAAGTCATGTACTGTCGCAAAAATTTTACAGGAAGCAGTGGGAATACAAGAAGCAGGTAACATAAATATTATGCAGCAGAAAAATGCGCATATTATTATTTTTGATATTCATTCGGAATACAAATCCGCATTTACGTTAGCAGATGAACAAAAATTTTCACTGAATTATTTAGATGTAGAAAAGTTGAAATTGCCATATTGGCTAATGAACAGTGAAGAGTTGGAGTCTATTTTTATTGAAAGTAATGAAGCAAATTCTCATAATCAAATTTCACAGTTTAGACGAGCGGTAATTTTGAATAAAGAAAAATATAATCCATCATTATCGAAAGTCACATATGATACTCCTGTCTATTTTAGCATAGAAGAAGTGTACAATTACATTAGCAATATGAATGATGAGGTTATTAGTAAGGTTGCCAACGAAGAACAGGTTCCGAAGATAATTAATGATAATGGAGAAATAGAGGTAATTAAAGATAAAAGACTCTATTTTGAGAAAAAACAAAAATTTATTCCAGTATCACAAACAAAGGATACAAAGGCATCAGGTGGACCGTTTAATGGAGAATTTAATAGATTTATCTCCAGATTAGATAATAAGATTAATGACCGAAGATTAGAATTTTTAATGAAACCGCAAAAAGAAAATGGAGATGATTATACATCCGATGATTTTGATGAAATATTAAAACAATTTTTAGGATATTTAAATAAAGCAAATGTTAGTATTATTGATTTGAGTGGGGTACCATTTGAGGCATTATCTATTACAATTAGTTTGATTTCACGCATTATTTTTGATTTTTGTTTTTATTTTTCAAAATTGAAACATGAGAGAAGTAAAGTGAATGATGTTCCATTTATGATTGTATGTGAAGAAGCACATAATTACGTGCCTAGAAGTGGAAGTGTTGACTATGCTGCATCTAAAAAGTCTATTGAACGTATTGCTAAGGAAGGAAGAAAATACGGAATCAGTTTGATGGTGGTTAGTCAAAGACCTAGTGAAGTATCTGATACAATTTTTGCACAATGTAATAATTTTATAGCTTTACGACTTACCAATACATCAGATCAGTCTTATATAAAGAGTTTGTTACCCAATAATACCAGTGCGGTTGCTGATATTTTACCTACATTACAACCAGGACAATGCCTCATGGTGGGAGATGCCAGCCCAATACCAGCGATTGTTCAATTAGAAAAACCTAATCCAGAACCTCAATCAAAAAATGTTGATGTTTACGATGCTTGGAAAGAAGATTGGAAAGAAATTGATAAGAATGAACCAATAACATTAAACGATGTTTTGAAAAGGTGGAGAAAATAAAAATATTGAGCAAGCTTATAGTGGGTGATAATGATAGGAAGTGGAACAGGATATGATAACTCGTGTATCTAAAACATAGTACCCATAGTACCCGAAGTACCCTATTTTT